>Ga0157364_1005995_pt1 | contig 12425 bp, 7 predicted proteins | sample AttsexASBM2_FD_111476 | JGI IMG/M metagenome (GOLD analysis project Ga0157364, IMG submission 111476) | Fungus gardens microbial communities from leaf cutter ant in Ribeirão Preto, State of São Paulo, Brazil - Atta sexdens ASBM2 | ecosystem: Host-associated > Fungi > Mycelium > Unclassified ...
CGAGTGCAATGGTGACACGCGGTGAGCGCGCGCGCGCGCGCACACACACACACACACACACACACACACACACACACACACGCACGCACGCACGCACGCACGCACGCACGCACGCACGCACGCACGCACGCACGCACGCATGAACGTAGATTCGTACCTAAATATATGCATGCATAACGTTTGTACATACACACAAGACGGCTTTTCAATTCCATCGAGTGGAAAGCCCCATTTAGCCGGAGATATGCACGCAAAATGCACAGGAGGACGGCGTTTTGTATCACGTATACGAGCGCGTAAATTTGTACATACCATGCCCGTACACACGTGTGCCCGCGTAAGCACGAAGGAGAGAGCTCGCAAGAGAAAAGGTTCGTCGTCGGATGAGGACAGCGCAGGGGTGGCTGGCAGTGTCGTTGCACACGTTTACACGAGTGCAGTCAGTAGTGTGCGAAGGAGGAACGCTTACACACTCGTGAATGCGTGCTGCAGGAGGAGATGTGCGGGAGAAGGAAGAGTTGGAAGTTCGGCATGGACGTCGTGCGTTTACCGTACATACACATGTACTCTTGCTCTTGCATACCACGCATGCAGACGAGGTGTATTAGAAGTAGGTGCACCAACACGAGAAAGAGAACGCGTGGTGTAGGAGGAGCAGGAGGAAGAGGAGGATGAGGTTGAACGCGGTTGGATGGCAGAGACGGTCAGCCGAGCGAATGGTATCGTGTCGCAGTGTGCAGCTCGGCGTACTATGTACCTCAGTGTGTCTCTCTGTAAAGATTCACAGGAGCGTCGGAAGAGAGAGAGTGAGAGAGAGAGGGAGAGGGATGGAGAGTTGAGACGCGCTACGTTAGCGGGGAAGCGAGAGGGGCTCGTCGATATTAAACACTTCTTTATGCGCTTCCGTTCGAGGCAGCGTGTCAGCGTCCGTACACGCCGCAATCGCAGAGACACACTCGCGACATGTTAGAAAAGACGATGAAGGAGGAGAAGGAGGATGAGAAGGAGGAGTGGGTTCTGGATCAGAGCGAGAGAAAGATCATAGAAAGAGAAAGAGAGAGAGAGAGAGAGAGAGAGAGAGAGAGAGAAAGAGAGGGAGAACGGATACATAGCGTGTGCATGCATGCGACTGCATCGGCATCAGCAGCCAACGAACACCACTCTCGTCTTTTGTCCATCCACGCGAGGCGACGGCTGATTGTGCGACGCGTTGATAATTTTAAAACAATGCCGACCGGCCCGGCCGTACATTGTGCAAAAATCACGGGGACACCGGTGAAAAGAGAGCAAAAGAGGAGAGAAAGAAACGAGAGAGGGTGGATAGCGGAATCGTTCGTTCGTTCGCTCGCCCGTTCGTTCGTTCGCTCGCCCGAACGGGAATAGTGTGCGCTTTTATCTTGTATTGACGAAAAGCCAACCTGCCTCTCGATCGACTAATCGACCGTGTGCGGACACCGGAGATTCCATGCAAGTTCCCGAGAAAAATGGCCGCGAATATGCTTGTCTTGCTCGGCTAGCGATGACGAGATACCTATATCCAGATAGAGACAGCGTTCAAGAATGAGCGGAAACGAAGGAATCGCATTAATTGAAACAATAAGAGTTCTCTAGATGCGATTATAACACGCTATAAATAATTCCGATTGCTATCGTTTGGACAGGTAAATTCATTCGTGAGTCGTGACATAGTGCTTTTGAATACTCAGAAGCGAGATGATGAACATCGGTATAATACATCATTACGTTGAACGAGAAAGATAACACATAATTTGAATAAGAGTTGAAGACCATAAAAATTAATAGTTTATTTCTTTTTATTCTTATGATATATTTCATCGTGATAAAGGCTGGGCCACAATATTGTCATTTCATGCAAAAATGCAAAATGTTATTCTGTATTAAAATTTTCCGAATATAATCCTGGACCAAAATCTTTTCTATATAATATCGATGTTCCATGATATCAGTGCTACTCGACTTTTACGTTGACCATCGTTCGATACGATTCGGAATACGTATATAGATATACAAAAATGTACATACACACACACACACACACACACACACACACACACACACACACACACACACATATATATATACGTACAGATAGATGCTCACGCTCTCGCCCGTCCCCATGTAGTCGCATTTGCCGATATCCACGTTGCGTTCTGCAACGAAACAGTGCAAATCACAGCCGCGCGTACAGCGATGCATGTCATAATGAACGCCGGGCGACTTTTTGTTTCGGTCCCGTCGGCCGGAAATATCGGCCATTTTGAATTTTCAATTTTCAACGCTCTAGTAAGCCCCTTCGCGGGCCCCTCCTCCCTCAATGTTCCCTCTCACCCTTCCTGTTCCTCCTCATTCTCGTTCCCGTTACCCCGCTGCTGCCTCCTTCCTTGTCTTGTCGCGCTTGTACGAAAGAGCGCACTCGTACATTATATGATGGAATTATTGTCTTTGTGAAAATTCAGAAAGGATCTCAAATTTTTGGAAAAAGATTTCAAAGTTGCGTAAATGTTTATGGAAGAATTTAAAGGAAACTCGATAGTCAAGATTTTAGTCAAGATACTACGATGAATTGGCGTGATAATTTTTTACGCAATATCACAAGTGATGTATCCTAGAAACCCTAACAGTCTGATTAGAGATTTTGTCAAAATCTTCTTCTCGAGAGAGAAAACTATATATGCATACTATACTAAAAATTTACTAAAGTTTAATAAATATTTTAGTTTAAATAATACTAAATATTTATTTACAGTAAATAAATAATATTTACTCATAAAATAATACTTAAATTAATGTTTCTTGTACCAAATAAATATACGTTTACATTTAAGTAAATGTTTAATTAATACTGTTCAAACAATTATTTATTAAAATTTAGTAAATTGTTTTCTTCTCTTAATTAAATCAATTAATTGAAGTTATAGAATGAGACAGTGTAAATTAAATAAAATTAAAAATTAGTACATATGTGCGGGGAAAAAATACATATGTATATATCTTTCTCTCTTGTGCGAGATTTTAACAAAATCGCTTTATAGCCAGACTTTATAGAGTCTCTAATATATGCAATTTGCCTAACCTTCCTCGTTCTCCACCATGTTTGTTTCATCCAATATATGAGCGGCAATTCTTATTTCCGCGGATTTCTTACTTCTCGCTCCCAGTTCCGCTTACCTCCACGCAAGAATCCATTTCGCGGATGGACGATTTTTATGAGCGATGGTGCAGATACGAGCGAGTAATAGCGGACGCCGCGTTGGATCCGCGGACTGATTTTACGCGAAAGATGTCGGCGATATTCAGGAGACCATAATTACGTTCCTCTCGTTGTTGTGTATTCAATCGCACGCTGCACCGACATATTTGATCGCTGCTGCGCCTTGAATCCCTTCGACACGTTGCCAAAGTCGTAACATTAACGTGATATATTATGTATTCACGTCTGACAAATTTACACAGGTCCACAAAAAAAAGTACTCTGTGCTGGGGACACCTAGCTATTCTTATGTATTTTGAGTCTGAATACGAATCTGACATCAAAATAGGATCATCCCGGGTAAATTTTCAATTTAGAGCGAAAAAATGATCCATTTTTTTCTATTTTGACCTATTTTTTAATGTTCTATTTTAATATCAGATTCGTATTCAGCGTCTCAAAATACATAAGAATAGCTAGATTTCCACCCCAGCAATAAAAAAGCACAGAGTACTTTTTTTGTGGGCCTGTATTATTAATAAAATGTTTCTTTTTCTGCAAAACAATCAGTTATTGCACACAGAAAAAATTTATTAAATTTTAATAAATATTTTTTTGAATAGTCCTAGCGGAATATTTATTAAATGTAAATACACATTTATATACAAGAACTATTAGTTTATATACAAGAATTATTTATATACAAGAATTATTAGAATTATATTTGATTTATCATTTTTTTTCATTTATCTAAATATTTATTTATCGAATGTCTAAATATCTCGCTAGGACTATTCAAAGAAATATTTATTAAAATTTAATAAATTTTTTTTTCAATGCAGATGTTCTAAAAAGGAAGTTTTGAAAAAGGCGTACTTTAACAAAATTTATATTAATTTAATTTATAAAATAATATTCATAAAAATTTATTACACATATTACATGAGAAATTATAAATTTGTATCTCATCAGAGGTGTCACAATAGTGTTTGGATTTCACTTTTGAAGTTATTAGATTCTTAATAATAAATACTATAATTTGTCTTTATTAAATCAAGATGTTCGGTTATAATAGATTATAATCATAATTATGATACAATGTTTTATAGATATTTATTAAAGTTTTTATAATTATGAGTGCGGCAGATAGATACGTAAGATATTTGCATGACTAATGAAGGTTTAAGATTCTCGTTTATTTTCGATGTTACGATGTGCTCGATGTATCGAATCATCGAGTGAACGAAGGAAAGTACCGAGCGGAAAACGAGTCATTTACCGGACGATTACTGTCAGCTCTCCTAATGATTGGCTGTTCTCCAGCTGTAAAATCATTTATTAACGAGTAAGATTGGCATCGATGATCGTTCTCGCAATTACAGATCGTCGATTGACGGGCGTCCGTCCCGTTTCCAAATCGATACAATGACGCGAGTAACAACTCTCGCGCAGGTGTTGCTCAGCCGATGGAAATTAAATTCGCTCTCTGGTCTTGTAGTGTTGTGCCGCGTGTTTTGTGGCGCGCATTATGCTACATTAGTTGAATATCTTTCTGACGTCTTTCATCCCATACGTAATACATTGACAAGGACATTTGTAAATTTCATCGACGTTAAGATGCAGCAATCTTATAACACATAATAATTTATGATTAATACATGCCACGTCTTACTTATTCGTAATTTTATCGTAATAAAAAATGCGAGAATGCGCGAAGAATATTCATAAAGCGTAATTTTATACAGTCAGGTTCATGGTTGAGAGAGTGACGTTTCGTCCTTCGGTTGAATCATCGGGAAAGAATTCTAAGTGACGGAAAGCGAATCTGTTACGCGTACGCGCGCCGTTTTCCTCTCACCGGCTGAATGATTTAATAACGGATCGATTGATATCACGATTATGGATCGACGATTGACGGACGCTCGTTAAATGCGATCGGCTCGACGCTGCACGCGCGTCTTCGCTCCGTTGCAGGTGTAACTGCGAGTTCAGGTTAACGACACCTGCAGTGGATGCGTGCTCCAGACCGGGAAATTATGACGTGAGGTGCTGCATACCTACATTCGCAAGTAATATTTATTGCGCGCTCGAGTCTATCAGCGAATCGTCATAATTTATTCCGTGTTTCTGCACTTAATCGCCGTCGCACGCACTAATTATGCGATATCTCTGTTGAGTCGGAATCATCGTAGCATACGACGACTTGATGATATCCCAGTGACAGTTCGAATCATAATTTTTCCATTTATCATGGGACAATCACTCCTTCTTCCCAAAAGTTACTACAAATGTTACTACAAATTTTACTACAAATTTTTGTAGTAGCAGAAATAAAGATATAAGAGAGATAAAATTTCTCTATACAAATTAAGATGATAGTTCTTTGAAAAAAAGATTTTTCAAGTGTTACAAAAGCTGAATAATTTTATTTTATCACTTAACCAGTATTAAACATTTCATGGAAAGCAGTTATTTTGAAGAATCGTACATAAATGCATTAAAAAATAACATTTTATGATTTTAATAATAGTTTTAAAGGTATTAATAAAATAATAATTTCAAAACTGTCAATAATAATAATAATAGATTTATGGAATGCAATATATGTATAGTTCATTTACAAATATCGTAACAATTAAATTTAGAGTAATTGAGAATTTACAAGGACGTAATGAAAGATAATTAGTTAATTAGTAATGAACTGATTTAAATTTTTGTTTTCATAAAACTTTATATTATTAAATGGAATTGAGACGTAATCAATAACGTCAAATATCCATCAAGTGCAAATGAGAATTGATGTTGTTAGCCAATTGGCAATTTCGTTAAAGGAAAGTAAAAACGACAGGAATCTTGAATCATCAGACATGTTCAATCGTGAAAATTAAGACGTGTATCCGCAATCGAGATAAACCGAGATAGACGGAATCTAATGAACGTCGATGCGAATGAATGAAGGCTCTTATGATAATCCGGGAATGTTGACGCGGCTACTGAAGTGAAATCACGTAAATAGTAGTTGAATCGAGTACTAAATTAAATATTTATTATGTCGTTTTTGCAGTGGAATTTTAAATAAATGAAATCATACTCGACTCACGACACGATTCGAAATAATCAGTTCAAGAGCGTGTCTAAATTTAGATCTAAAAATTGACTTTATATTTTTTGAAACACATAACTTCCAGATGATAAATCTAAGACAGTCTGGTTTCATTCGGGCGATAATTTACGGAATTAATGAGATTTTCGCTTTGCTGACGAAGTATAAGATAGTTGTTACGTGACAAAGAACACATCGGAATTATACTTCGACGGACTACTCAATTTCCTGTCTGCGAAATCGCACTTGACGGACTCCATTCTTTCCGAGGGATTCAACTCGTTTTTGCCGTTGCTAGTGGATGTCAATGGAACTGTGATATTATGTCGGATAAGGCATATTCTGGAGTTGAAAGACGTCTTCAGTATTTAATTCACAAGACTATTTCACTCGTCTGGGAATAAAATTGCCGAAACATTTCTTGGGCGAAACTAGCAGAATTTTTATTTCTGCAAAACATCGCGTTATATTATATTATGCTATAGGCACTATTTTATACTACGTTAAAAGCAAATGTTTATAAAATGCGAAGACATTCGATTGTATACAGCTGAAAGATTAATTTACACTTTGATAGCTTTCTCGAAAATTTAATTGCAATCTTGAATCCCAAAGGTAGAAGAATATGGATCTTAAAAACTCGTTTATACGAAGGCTACACTAAAGCGAATTTTAAGCTGGCGCTCCACGTGCCGTCTTTCGGCCGAATTAATGGAATTCCTCCATTCAAGTCCCGGCGACGAGAGATTCGAGATAGTTTTGAGCAAAGAGATGGGATGCCTTGACGCGGTTTGCCGGAGAGCGCGAGCCTGAAAAGAGCCGGTAGCCTTGTCAATTAACGGTAGCGAGGAAGTAATCTTTCGAGTATCTATTATAAAGTGAAAAGCGTGGCTCTGCCACAAAATGAAGTACTGTATCAACGACGCTCCATCTGACTAGATGAAATCCGGTTTTGTTTCTTTGTCGTGCAATAGATACTATTATATAATAAATCACTACATTAAATTTTGGCGAGCTCTTTTGTTCTCCCATCGGCAATCTTTTCACTTCTATCTTATAATATGTATTGTAGTATAATTCTTAATCAAAATATTTATCGGTATGCAAATTGTTTAAATTAATTTTCCTGCATATTTTTATTCCTTCCGTCGGAGTCATTTATTTAAATATTTTTACTATTTTAAACTTTTCAAAGCTACTTTTCAACATCTCTGACTCATTTCTACCAATGTAGACTTTAATCTCGAGTTAATTTACTCTTTTTATCTTTTTCTAATGCTTAGATCTAGAAGAAGATAAAAAGTAATTTAAACTGAGATTTAAGTTAATGTACATTGATGAACATTACATTATCAAATAGTTTTTTAACGAAAATAAAAACCTTTAATAAAAAGTGAAAATTGAGCAAAAATTAGGATAAAGTTTGAGAATAAAATTTTGCTTGTACCAAAAAAAAACTCCGAGTTATAGACGGAGAATTAATTTAAATTTTTATAAAATTATTAACACGTTAAGTGTTACACAGATATTTTATTTTATTATTAGATTCACGAAATATTGAGGCATTAATACGACATATTAAAATAACTCTTGACTAAATTTTGTTTTACGGACGATTCGCGCAGTTTATCTGGCTTTTAAGCATCGGCAATCGCGACCGTCGTGTCCCTCGTTCCCGATAAAATCTCCCGCGAGTGTCTTCTGCATCTGACGCTGTCGGGCTTTTCAATGGTCTCATCTTTTGATAGGTCGCATGACGGGCATGCGTTCTCTTTGTGAGAAAAGCTCCACGAGCTTTGCGTTTGACGTATGCACTATGCACCGGTCGTTACGTATCAATCGAGGCTTTGAACTCTGTGTTCTCTCCGTAGTCGATTTCCATCGAAAAATTTTACAGGAAAGTAAGCCTGCAGCATAGAATGGAAAATGATTGTAAAATCATGAAATGGCGAAGTATATACTTAATATAAAAAGTGTAACAATTTGTTACGTCGGACATACATTATTTCACGCAATACATTCACTATGATTTACAGGCAATAAAAGCCCGATTAATTATCGCAGATCGTAACAACAGGGAAATGCAACTTATAGTCGCGCTAATTCTTCGGTACGGCTATAATTCCTCGGAAAATCTAGCAATAATTTCTCCAAAGTAATTACCAAGTAAGGGAGCTCGCCCCGCCTTTTTTCTCTTTCTCATCGTCGGCGTTCGCGAACGATCGCGATTTGCGATTAATAAATAGCGCAGTTTTATCTGCGCAAAATATATATTACGAGTTCGCGTCGGTTCGCGAGCACATATCTTCCGGCATCGCTTAATATGAAATAAAAAAACGGCCGCGAGACGTGTTCGGCCACGTCACCAGATAATCGTGAATTATCTACAAGCCGACAGAATGCAGATAAAACGCGCGGCTCACAGGCCGCGGTTCGCGTGCGCGTGGTGAGTTATCTAGATGATTATCTGGCTGCTTTATCGGTAATTTATCTGGGCAGGCATTAGTTTTTGCTTGACGGTGGCGTGCACCCCAGGCCAGCCTTCGCGAGCCTAAATTATTCATTATATGGAGCAATCCCTGTATACACATCCCCTTCCCCCTCCCCCCCCACACACACATACATATATATATATATAAAATATATACGCTCGCACTCTCGTTCCGCGGTCAAGCCTGCTCTTGTCCTTACGAGGTCTGACGTTTATTAATTGTACTAGCCAATCACGACAATCCTGTGCCTCGGACCATCGACCGATCGTCCCTACTAATGTAACAAAACCTTTAATAACTCATAAATACTTCTTTATAGTCTGTGTTTTAATCTCGGTTTTAATGTGACGAGACACCATTAATTTTTCAGCAACCCATTTTTGATTTATAAAGAGTAAACTAGTATAATATTTTGTTAGTATATATTTGGTTTCTTCATTAAATTTTGTTGAATTCCAAAGTAATCGCAAATTATACTGTCCGCTGTTTAATACAAGATTGCGCGTTTAATAGAAGCTAAACTCATCCCTTTTCTGCGCAGACAGTTTAACGAGACAGACACGTCCTAGGACCTGTTCGCGACGGGACGTGCAGCGGTAACCACATTACGCACACACATGTACACGCACCATCGTAAAAGAAATATATCGCTCTCGTGATCTACTGGCGTCGCGGAAGATAATTATTCACGTTTAGATAACGAACGGCCGGCGATGATATCGAGCGGAGGCGTCCATTAGCGAGGCTAAGCGTCGGCCTGGGTAAAGGTGTATCTATTTATCATCAGATAACGTACGGGAATTATCTCGAAAACTTGACTTGGATAGCTGGATCGCTCGCGTGTTGCGACCCTCTCGTTCTCCTACTCAAGGATCTCATTTTTAAAAGATTGCGTTTTTAAACAAGTTAACCATTTACTCTCGCGTTACTAATTGAATATTCTTTGGCAACTTTATATTATACTTTATATTATATTATAGATTGCTAGAGAAATTGCAACATTACAATAGACTGACGCAGAAATTTTAATGTGTGTTTTTGAAAAGCAAATAAAAACGTATTTATTTATTTTTATCGTATTTTTATCGTACATTTAACTCGGGAATAATCACTTGATGATTTTACATGCAACGACGAAAAAAATAAATCTCGATCACAGTAATTTTCTTTACTGATTGAAAATGCATATCTCTTTTTTTTAATTTCTTAAATTTTTTAGAAAATATTAAATAACTACATACATATATAATGATTTCCAATACAAATACTTTACAGTCCTATTGTGAGTGTGTATTTTCTCATAACATTTAAAGTTATTAAATAAAACAAAATAATTATACAAAACTGCTAATAATTGAAATCTATTAGGGAATCCAAACTGATATATAATGGAAAAAAATTTTTAAATAAGCTTATCTCCACTTTACCTTAGTTTCTTGCGGTGAAATTTCACTCCAAGAAAATGAAAATATAACCATCTTCTGAAAAAGAGTGAAAATTGTCACTCTTTTTCAAGAAGTGAAATATTTTCACTTGTTCAAGGGTGGTATTTTCATTCTCTTGGAGTAAGATTTTACTGCAAGAAATTTAGAGTGTAACTATATCCAAATTATTATAAAAATCTAAATATTATTCGCAGAACGATGAAAAGGGCGATGAAAAGTGTTTGACAAAAGGAAAAAAGCGCTTCTAATGCCGGTCAAAATTTTTAGAGACACTTTCATCGTTTCTTTTGTCGAGGAAATCTCGAGAGGGCGTTTCCCTCGTGTTTCGTCTCCTTCTTCCTTTCCTGTATTAGCTCTTTCTCGAATTCCAAACACGGCGACCTGTCGTCGTCGATTAGTCGCATTGTCTCACGACCCTTGGCGCCTGTTCTCCTTCGGAGTTTGGCTCACTTTTTGCCACCAACTAGAAGAAAACTGGGCCTGGCCGGCGGCGGCGGCGGCGGCGGTGACTTTGCCGCAAAAGGGTCTCGTGATTTAAGATCGAACTCTTAACTCGTGTTTCTCCACGATTCGTGTACTCGCCACGCTGTCTTCCTCGTTCCTCTTTTTTATTGCAGCCCCTTGTCGCGAAACAGACGAGCAAAACCCCGGAGACAATGGATCTTACACCTTGCGCGATCACCATCTCCTCTCTCGTCTCTTTGAGACGTCCTTCTTCTTTTTTATCTTTTACTTCCCTTGCGGGGGGTACAGAAATTCTAAAGACGAATGAGTGGTTTACGAGGATGCGGTGTGTTTACAACATTCGTAAAAAGCCGGCAAACGACGAGGAGCCCATTGTGTCTCCGGCCTGACGACAAGTGCTATGGTAAAACTTTCAAGCGACGTAATTAGATCAGATCGATTGTAGTTATGGTGCCGACTAGTCTATTCAGATTTAAGTAGGTAGATGATCGTAGCATTCCATGCATAGTTGTTTTCAAAATCATAGTTTGGAAAATATTACAGAAATTTCTTAAAGTTTATTATTTTTATTCCTCTATTTCATATAAGGGGATACAAATAATGATATAAATTTAACTCTATACATATAATACTATTAAAAAATAAATTTTTTTTTCAGTGTTTGGAATAGTTAAAAATAAAATATTGAAAAAAATTCTCAGAGAATCTTATTCTAATAATCTCGTCATAGCATTTTAATAAGGATTTATTATGCATTTTGACATTAAAATAATAACATTTAAAGCATATATATAAGAAATGTTAAAAAATATTGTAAAATATTTTTTGAAAAAAATTTTTTGTGTGAGACTTTGAAACTATGATGCCAAATTTTGCGTCAGATGAATTTAGAAATATACAGCGTAATATTTATATTAGCAGTCCTTTTATTATTTTATTAACATCAGTTTATATTAGCATCAGAATAAAGATTGCACATTATTCAGAATCGATCTGAAAAAACCGCAATGATGGTGTAGTCATTCGAATCGATACATCGACATGTATATAAATTAATACGTTGGTAAAGCGAGCCATGTAATGTGGTTATTATTTCAATTGTGATCTAGTATCAAACATGCAAACGAAATACAGTAACGATAGAGATAAAAATGTTCAAGGTTTCTTTTTAAAACTCTTTGAACATCCTCCACTGAAAAAAGAGTCATGCAATAGCTACTAAATGTTGAGTGAAATTTTAATCAAGTATTTGATTAGTATAATTGAAAATAATTTTATTTTTTTAAATATTTAGTAATTATTATCGAATGGTCGGTTATATTATTATTTGAAAATACTTGCTAAATATATATTTAAAAAAGTAAAATTATTTTTAGTTACATTAATCAAACATTCGAATGAAATTATTTCACTCAACATTTGGTATAATTATTGCCGGATTTTTTTTCTTTTTTTCAATGCAATATTTCTTGAATTAAACGCATGAATAAAAAAATTATCTTTTCTTCACGGAAAGATACAACAGATTTGATAGATGTTTGCTCGTTTTGATGTCCTTTTTCTTAATTTACGAATAAACATCGTACGTCCTATTTTATAGAAATAATAAGATCGTGTGAAGTTGCAGAATCGTCTCTCACACATACAGCTGTGCTTTCTATATACGCTATCCGTAATATACCGTCCTCTCACGGAAACCTCGCGCTTGC
>Ga0157364_1005996_pt1 | contig 12424 bp, 9 predicted proteins | sample AttsexASBM2_FD_111476 | JGI IMG/M metagenome (GOLD analysis project Ga0157364, IMG submission 111476) | Fungus gardens microbial communities from leaf cutter ant in Ribeirão Preto, State of São Paulo, Brazil - Atta sexdens ASBM2 | ecosystem: Host-associated > Fungi > Mycelium > Unclassified ...
GTGTATTAATATGTGTATATATATATATATATATACACATATTAAATTACTGCAATCTAATAGGATTTATTGTTTTACAGAGATAATGGAAAACATGCCTTAATCATTTACGATGATTTGTCTAAGCAAGCTGTTGCCTATCGGCAAATGTCTTTGCTACTTAGAAGACCACCAGGTCGTGAGGCTTATCCTGGTGATGTATTTTATCTTCATTCTCGTTTGCTTGAAAGAGCTGCCAAAATGAATGAAAATTTAGGTGGTGGATCGTTGACTGCTTTACCTGTTATCGAAACACAAGCCGGTGATGTGTCTGCTTATATCCCTACCAATGTCATTTCTATTACCGATGGTCAAATCTTTTTGGAAACCGAATTATTTTACAAAGGTATCCGACCTGCTATCAACGTCGGTTTATCTGTATCACGTGTTGGATCTGCTGCTCAAACTAAGGCCATGAAACAGGTATTGTCAATTCTCTGATTTATGTGATTAACATCAAAAGAATTATATAATATTAATGTAGAATACAAATATTTATAATAATATTCTTAAGACTTCCACGGCTTTCTATATAAAGATTATGCATTTCGCGAGTTTTCTCTCTCCATGTCCAAATCCATTTTTGCCAATATTTTGTGAATCTTATAGTCCTTCAGAGCGAGGTACAGCCTGATACTGAGCTTCTGAAGTTTAGTATCAGGCTGCACCTCGCCTTGATGAAGTGAACTGCAAGATTCGCGAAACACATAATTTTTAATATCTATAAAACATGATTGCGTAGGTTGCCGGTTCTATGAAATTAGAATTGGCTCAATATCGAGAAGTAGCAGCTTTTGCTCAGTTCGGTTCGGATTTGGATGCTGCAACTCAGCAATTGTTGAACCGCGGCGTGCGGTTAACGGAACTTCTCAAACAGGGACAATATGGTAAAACGATCATATTTTTAATTTGACAATGATCATGATATGAATCAATTTACATTTAACATGATTCTATTTTCAGTACCTATGGCTATTGAGGAACAAGTAGCAGTCATATATTGTGGCGTACGTGGTTATCTTGACAAAATGGATCCAACAAAGATCACTAGCTTTGAAAAAGAATTTCTTGCACACATCAGGTATACATAAAATATAATTTATATGTGTATATAATAATTTTTGTAAAAATTTTTCTTAATTGCATACAAACTTTATATATTATTCTTCTTCAGATCTACTCAACAAGATCTTCTTGCTACCATTGCGAAAGAAAATGTAATTAGTGAAGCATCAGATGCGAAACTGAAAAAAGTAGTCACAGATTTCCTCTTATCCTTCTCAGGATAGAGTGATCATCGAATGACATTTTAATGCGAATCAACATAGTAATTGAAGAACATAAAATGTTAATATTCTTAAAAATATTTTTTGCTGCTGATGAGCGTTAATGTATCGATATTATATATCGCTCTATAAATGTTAATAATTATGTACAATATCTGTACATTAAAAATATTGCAGCAATTCCACATAAGACCTGTAAACTCGATAACTATCTACAGTATATTGATACAAAAAAACGGATCTTTAATAAAAATTAAAACCTATAATGTTTTAGATATACATTCTTGTAAATACAATATACATTACTCATAAAAATTAGAGAAACACTTAATTTTTTTTAAAAAATAGATAAAATTTTTTTTATAAAAAATAGATAAAATTTAGACAGCTGTAACTTTGTCAAAAATGAACGAAATTTGAATTGAAAAAAAGAGTTTTAAAGCTTGAAATCTATTTTTAGAAAGTTACCATTTTTTTTCTGTGAGTTTAGTAATTTTTAAATAAAAAACTATAAGCTCAATTAAATAAGAAATCTTTAGCTTACTTTGTGGGCTTGTCACGTGCATACAAAAAATTGCGAAAATTTTCGACTTTTTTTATATAAAAGCTTAAAATTTTCCCTATAAAATCGTTTTTTAAAAACGTTTCTACGATTTTTCGTTTCTGTATTATTGCGGATTGAGTAAAAAATGAGCACTTTGACTTTGCTCATAACTTCGTTAAAAATCATCGTATTGCAACTTTAAAAAAAAATTCTTGAAGCTAGAATTTTGCTCTATTTAACGGTGTGATTGAAATTTTTTAAGAAACACGTAAACATGATAAAAAATGATTAAATCCTAAAAATTAGTAACTTTTCCTTTTTTAATTTTTATTCAGGAAAAAAATGTGTGGATAAACAAAAATTTATTCTTCACGATTTTTTGTGCTTTTAAGTATTCTGCATTTATAAAAAATTTGCCGAATAGCTATGAGATTTCTTTCATGGTGGCCATTATAGTTTTATGCGAAACCAAAAACTGGAAAATTACTTAATTTCAGTGTAAAGAAAGAACAATAAAACTTAATTAACGTTGAAAAATCAATTTCTAATGCATCGACACTACGCTGATGTTTATCAAGTGTCTGTACGAATAAATTTGTCTCTTATTTCCTTCATTGAAATTTGAAAAAATATCGTCGTAGCGTTATACAAGATATACCGCGATAGGGTCATATGCTTCGTTGTGTGTGTGTGTGTGTGTGTGTGTGTGTGTGTGTGTGTGTGTGTGTGTGTGTGTGTGCGTGCGTGCTTGAGATGCACGCATAAAAAAGATTAAAATTCAGGATGTGTTCCAATACTATCAGTATCGAAAATCTAGAGTACACGTAATTTGAACTATAGGTTTTCAGTACCAGCAGTATATCAGAGCATGTCCTGAAGAGGTAAGTTTAATAATACGTGTTTCTTCCTCTATTCAACATGATTGCACGCAATCGGTTTCGCATATTGATAGAATGGCGATAGCTGTTCGAGGAATTCGCTACCAGGTATATGTAAGAGCTCTGACAAGCAAAGCTAAATCAGCGATGTTAGGATAATTTTCGCGTACTCTACGTTCTAATATATCTCCAACATCGATTGGATTCAAATAGAGATTCAACGGCGGATGCAATAATATTATGATTCCATGATTTCTTAGGAATTGCTGGATGTAATGAGCAGGTCGCACACGCGTACACGCGCGCGCGCACACACATATACACACACACACATACAGACACACAAAACGAAGCGTAAATCCGATCGTGCGACTCTATCGTGGTACGCTTTGGATAACGCTAATTACGGCGATATTTTTTCAAATTTCAATGAAGGAAATAAGAAACAAATTTATTCATACCGAAACTTGATAAACATCAGCGTTGTGTCAATGGAAATTGATTTTTCAATGTTAATTAAGTTTTATTGTTCATTTTTTTACACTGAAATTAAGCAATTTTCCAGTTTTTGATACGTTTCGCATCATAAAATCATAGTTGGCACGAAAGAGATCTCATAGCTATTCGGCAAATTTTAAGTACAGAAAAAAATATTTAAAAGCACAAAAAATCGTGAAGAATAAATTTTTGTTGTTGATTCACACTTTTTCCTGAATAAAAATAAAAAAAAGTTACTAATTTTTACGATACATTTAATCATTTTTTTATCGTATTACGTGTTTCTTAAAAAATTTGACAATCATATCGTTAAATAGAGCAAAATTCTTCAAAAAGCTTCAAGAATCTTTTTTTAAAGTTGCAATACGATGACTTTTAACGAAGTTATGAGCAATCAAAATTAAAGTGCTCATTTTTTACTCGATCCGCAATAATACAGTAACGAAAAATCGTAATTTAAAAAAAAAACGATTTTATAGGGAAAATTTTAAGCCTTTATATAAAAAAGTCGAAAATTTTCGCAGATTTTTTGTACGCACGTGACCAAGTCTACAAAATGAGCTAAAGATTTCTTATTAATTGAGCTTGTAGTTTTCTATATGTAAAAATTACTAAACTCACAGAAAATAAAAAAAATAACTTTCCAAAAATAGATTTCAAGCTTTAAAACTCTTTTTTTTAATTCAAATTTCATTCATTTTTGACGAAGTTACAGCTGGCTAAATTTCTATTTTTTATAAAAAATTAAGCATTTCTCTAATTTTTGTGAATAATGTATAATAATAAGTAATAAACTTTTAAACGATTTATAAATAAGTATTAATATAAACAATTTTCAAAATATTTTGTTAATTTGCTTTTAATTTTTCTAAATACATTTTTTCATGTTTTGCATACAATTAATTAAAATTAAAGTTAATTCTAATTCCTTATACATGTTTAATTCATAGATAATTATATATATATATGTATATATATATTTATTTATATATTTATTTATATATTTAAACAGATTCTAATTCACACATTTATCATTCTTTTTTAATTCCCATAATTTAAGTATGGATTCTATATAAGTATAGAATCCAAAATTTATATTATACTTATATTAATTTATATTTTATATAAATCTTTTTCAATCTTTTAATCGTAAATACCTTTTCTTGTTTACTGATTACAAGATTAGTTAAAGTTGTTTGTATATTGCACAATTATAAAAATTTATGACAAATTTTTTCCCTAACATCTTCTATAAAATTCTATATTATAATTTTCTATATAAATCCATAATCAATTTAACTGAGAAACCTTATTGACATTTTCTGCTCAACATCTGTACGCTCTAATGCTTTACAAAATTCTTCAAATGATATCATACTGTCACCGTTTTCATCAGCCTCGACTATGGTCCGCTCCGCAATACTGATTAGCTGTTCTTCACTGAAATAAATATATTTATTGAATTGCTAAATTTAAATGTTTGTTCGATTATAGAAATACATGTATAGAATATTCACAGAATTATTGATGCGTTGACAATTATAAAAAAATTTTAATTTTTACCTAATATTTGCACCAACCATCATATGTAAAATAGCGAGTAGTTCATCTTTTGATATCAGATCGTCATTATCCAAATCATACATTTTAAATGCAACTAAAAAAAAAATATTTAATAAATCTTTAATGAGCATCTAGATTATAAGACATCATTATTTATCATTTTATATTTGGCAATATTTACATTTTAATTTTTGCTGCCTAGAATTCAATCGATTGGGACTGTTCTTTTTGATAGGCCTAAAATGAGCCAGGACTTGCATAAACTGTAGGAAATTCACTCTGTCGTTCCCACTTTCTTCAAAGAAAGCATTTACTATCCTTTCACCAAGAGGATTTATCGCCAATTCTGGGATTCTGAGAAAATCTTCTCGACTAAGTGTTCCACAATCTCCGCGATCCAGACTTGTAAAGCGGCTGTACAAACGTTCGATTTGATTTGGTGTAACTGTAATAGAGAGTGCCAGCATTAATATCACACTAATATTTGTCTTATTAAAAATTATTTAAATAAATTTCGCAACTACCGAAATAAATTAATTAATTCGTATGAAAGGAATAGACAAACGGATACTTGCAACCAGTAGCATTTTGTATCTGCGCTATTTCATCTTCACGTAAAAGAAGACTTGACCTGTTACCCATTTTTGGTGACAACTGAAATTCAAGTTCAAATTTATCAGGTGAAATATCAAATAGATACTTAACAGAATAATTTATACATAACAAATAAAAAATGCAGGCGTGGCAAACTGAAACACGCATCAATCAGTCATATGACTGCCAACATGATCATGATTGCCAATTAATGCTGGCTAAATGTCGATAGTTTCAAAAATTATTGATAGCTTTAAGAATATCGATAGTTTGAAAACGATAGTTTTACCTGACTCTATTTTAATCAATTTTGATTAATTTTAATCGACGATTAATTCTATCAGCAGTATCCATCGACATATAGAATGGACCACTGATGGCAGTGGTGGAAGTAGAAACTAAGTAGAATGAGGGCGCGTTCACACCTTGACGGAAAAGCAAAAAGCAGCCAATCAGAACTCGTGCTAATAGTCGATAATTTCGGCTTTTTGTACTACTTAGGATTCGTTCGGGAAGACGCTATTCGGGGAGAGCGCTATTTAGCGTTACAAACTGTTCGTGGAGCTGCAGATAGTGCTAATAAACATGACATCACTAATGATAGCATATTACATTACAACCGCACTATTAACGCTATTTCTTCTGAGGTAGTGTATTGGTAATGTTAGCGTTTATAGATCCGCAAATGACTCTAGCGTAGCATTGATAGCGTTTAATATTCGTCAAAGTTAGATTAATGTTTAAGGGGATTCTGTTCTTGAGTGTCAAACTTTTCTCTTTTAGAATTTCGTAAACATACGTACGTAATGTATGAATTTCAAATTTTATTATAATGAATGCAATCTCAATTTTAATTTCTTGATTGCTTGCCACTAGGCTGGAGTGAACATAATTCTTGCTTGTGTATCATCTTTAACTTTTTAAAGTTTCTGTGAAGTGCAACTTGTGTAATTTGATTATAAATGAAAATCAGAGGCATCTTGTTACTGGCAATTTTTAATTCTCATGTACGGAAAAAAGTTACTATTATAGTATAGCGCGGCAGGATATTCCACTGCAGATGTTTAAGATCCTTATTAGATGTAGTAATGCTTCTTCTTCTGAAATCGAACGGATGCTCAAGGATTCTTCCTTTTATCTGATTAATTTACTTAATGTAACTATTAATTTTTTGATCTAGTTTCTACATTGTTCACTTCGGCAAGCTATTATAGAGATTACAATTGAGATTGCGTTCTGTTATTCACTACGAGAAAATAAAAAATTACGTTACAAACACTTTACAAAACTTTAAAAATTTTAATTATAGGGAAAAGTTTGGTGATTGAAAACAGAATCTCTTACATTAACTTAACCTCGACGAATATATCTCTCTGGTTAAACGTTACCAATGTTAGAATTGTTCATAGAGCGTGCTAACGCTATCGCGCTATTGATTCCAAGAACAGTATTGGTAACGTTTGCATCCATAGCGCGAATAATGTCTTCCCGAACGCACTTTTAGTACTAGCGCAATATTACGTCCCGAATGAAGACGCTGAACTAGGATGAGATAGCACTGACAAGCGATGTGTCCCGCCAATTTTAAATTATAATTACAATTGTTATATTCAGACGAAAATGAGTCCGTAGGCCGAGCGGAAACTTACGGAGCCTCTTCTCGATAATAATTGAAGTTTAGATAATTTATAGCATTTTCTCTTAAAATTTAGAGGAAAGTATTACATGCATTATTCATTTGAAAAATGAATGGTGAAATGTGTGAGAAATCTCGAGAGATTAATCTAATTTTTGTGAAAAAGTGATAAAGTGAAAAAGTGAACAAAAGTAACATAGAAAAGAGCAAGAAAGATTTCTTTTTATTTATTGTATTTTAAACTTATTTTTTGGACATATATGTATATAATTTCTTTTATATCAGGTTTCTCATAATATTTTCATAGATATATAATTACATAATATATTTCTTTATACAAATATATATTTTTAAGTTAATTTAATATTTTTCTTAATTTTTCTATATTTTTTCTTTATTTTTCAATATATTTACAATTTATTTTTATTAATTTTCATAAAGTTTCAATTATTGCAATATTAGGTTTATTCACGCTCTAATATGCTCTAATGTTCCTACAATAGCACTTACTCACTTCAACGAATTCGTTGGATTGCAATGCGAATAAATGTAATGAGTTTTGCGAAGAATTTTGACAGAGTGAAAAAAAGAAGGAAAAAGAGAAAGAAGTTTAGGTAGTAATCGTGCAACGCTAGGTAACTTATTTCACGCATGCGCACTCCATTTTGAACAACTAACATCAAAGATGACGAGAGAGTTGCGCTATTGTATACTGTGACTGTGAGGACACAGCTTCCTCACTATTATTCTTGTGTTGGCACCGGCCATACTGATCACTCGATGTGCCTCTGTAGTTCCGTTCATTAAAGTAAGTTATTTGTCTATCTCTATTATTACAACTTACTGTTGCATCAGAAACTCGATCGATTCTTCAGTCCTACCCATTTATCTAATTCCCATTGCCTCCCTCTTCTTCCTCAAGGTGGAATATTCAAATTCCAAAAACTACTTTAATATTTCTAAATATTTCAGAAGTGGGATAATTATAAGATAGCAGGATTGTTAAAGGATTAAAGGACTTGTCGGGTACACAGTATATATATATATATATATTCAGCATATGAAACTCTCACTGTAGTTGCGTTTCTTATAATGAGCACAATTGTATTTTTTGAGAAAATACAAGGTTTATTATATTATTATAAAACTGCATTAGGCACAACAATATAAAACAAAAAAAACGGCACGAATCGTGGACACGCACAAATCGAGAAGACTCGGAATCACACGCTCGATGTCATGCTTGCGAGAAGATTGAATCGACTGGTTCGGCGATTCCTTACCATCTTGGATTCATTTTCCGAAAATATCCGATTTGGTTTCCTCGATCGTGTAAAATTACTAGAACCGCTACTCTTTTAACGGTGATCGAATAAAAGGATGCGGAATCTTTATGATGAAAGATTAGCGACAGGAAGCCGCGGAAATGCGAGATTACAGGCACCGAAATGTCCTTTGATATCTCGCGTAATCACAAATATGAATAAAATAAGCGTTCATTTGTATTTTATGTATTATATGTCGCATGATTTTGTGCGTCCGACTTTTTTAAGCCGGTTCTACATTAGTTGCAAGCCGATCGCAAGTTTGTTGCGACAGCCAATCTGAAGCTTGCATTTTGAAATCAACGCTTCATATTGGCTGTCGCAACAAACTTGTGATCGGCTTGCAACTAATGTAGAACCGGTTTAACAGAATTTTCTTTCCTTCAGCATATAGGCTTTTTAGAGATAGATATGTCGCGCTCATATTAATACGTGCCGATAAGAATCACGTCCGCCATATGATTAGTTCCGCCATCCTTACACGGCAGTGTTTGCGATTTCCGCGTTCGCGCCTTCCGCGTCGCGTTCAGAAACTTTCCAAGGCTCTCTGTTTCTCAAGTGAGCAGCATTTCGCTTCGTTATTTCACTACATCGCATTCGGTGTTGGAGGCGTCTTACGACTCTATTGTACAACGGCATTATATATTGCACAGTACTTGCTCGAATTCACTGTTTTCACGCCGCGTAGCAGTCATTCGCCAGTTGTAAGGCGACGTCATCACATTGGCAAGATACGTGCTCTCGCTGAGCTCAACAGTGGTTGCCGTCATTCAGTGCCACCATTACGTTTGCAACAGCACTCGCCCTGCTAAAAATTGCCATAAGTTTTTACATGGGTTTTTATAAAGGATTATAAGATTCTATAGTTCGTGTAGTTACCTATAGGATTTGCGCAGCATGCATAGGTATACATTCATAGGAATGCAAATAGGGTAATAGAGGTATCCACAGGAATGTGGACAGATGCCCCATAAGAACTAAAAAGTTTGTAGGCTATCTGTTTGACATATAGCAACATGTAGACATACGTAAGACAAAAGAGAGGTGTTCCATGGGAAAATGCCTACAGGCTGCTATAGAATGACTGCACATCTCCTTTGTCTTAATTCCTATATAAACCTACATATTCCTATACGCCAAAATGTAGTATTCTTTAGGTCTTTAGTTCCCATGAGGCATCTCTTCCTCATTCCTATATCAACTTGAGAGAATAATTTGTAACTTCCAAAAACTAGAAGCCATGATAATAATTAATAAACAAGATACATTCTATATCAGATGAAAAAGATCCTGATTGCCATAAGGAAAATATATAACTTATAACTTTTTTGAATCAAACACATCTTGTTTATCATATGACCTTCAATTCTTGGAGTTATGAAAAAAATTATCTTAGATTTTCACGTGAAATTACATCAGTCGGTTATTATAGCATTTTGTGTACACATTCTAATATATATATATATATATATATATATATATAAATATATATATATATTATATTATATTATAGAGACTATACAGGGATATCTCAAAATATTTAGAACTATTTTTATGTGCAGATAGAGTGGATTAAATTGAATCGGAAAGTCATTTATCATTTTGCAATTTTCACAATTATTACCCAATGAGCAGAATGTCTAAAATCGACACATAAGACAACTTTAAGATATTTTTAAGAGTTCTTTGAAAAAATATCTTTAAAATATATCATAAAGAACTGAAAAATATCTTAAAATTGTCTTATGCGTCGATTTTACCCGCTTATTCAACAATTTTTAGAAAATAACTATTTTGAAAATTGCAAAATGATACAGAATATTTCGACTTAGTTTATCTATTTTATCTGCACACGAAAATAGTCCCAAATATGAAACATCCTATTTATCATTTAGGTCCGATTGCATCAACGTGCACATTACTTTTTTTTTTCGATTTTATAGGAGCTTCATGGACTGATGCCATAGATTTCTATGTGAAACCTTGTAGAAAAATTTCCTATATTATTCTATATATACATGCTGCATAAATCCTATAGATACCTATTGTATAAGAAATTTAGAAGAAATAGGCACAACAGAGAAACTATCAGCGTCAGAACTGTGTAACTCAGTGGCAAGACGGAAGTTTAACAATTCGGAAGAGAGACCAGGCCTGAGTTCGAGACGAGGAGCGCCCTGATATTCTCCTGTGTTATTATCAATTGTTTATACAAGGTCCTAAAGAATCTTAGGAGCTGCGCACAATGAAAGGAATAAAGAACAAGGAACAGAGAATAAGAATTTCAACCTACCAGAAATCATGTATTGTGGAATACACAGGTTGAAATTCTTATTCTCTGTTTCCTGTTCCCTATTCCTTTCATTGTGCACAGCTCCCTTATAGTCCTCTATAGGAATCCATGAAAAAACGCACGGGAATTTATAGCAATATAGGAGCCTCTTCCCATGGAGACCTGTCGAATTTATCATGGGCACTCATGTTTAGGCAAACCCATAGGAAAATTCCTCATAGGAATTTGCGGCAGGGTGATCAGTGTCATGTGATCAGTGATCACCGACTCACCAAATCAAAGAAGCTAACAGCTACTGTCGCTATTATGTAGTTATTATGTAGTTATACGACAAGTCAATAAGTTTTTAGAAAAATAAAGTAAAACATATTTTTTTTGATCGATTCATTTTTATTTCTCAACATAGTTTCCTTTCAGCTCGATACATTTGTTCCAACGATTCTTCAACTTTTTCAAACCATCCGAATAATATGATTTGTCCAATCCTTCAAAATAAGCCTCTGTTTCGGCGATGAGCTGCTCTCTAATGGTGACTCTCTTTCCTCCGAATCATTTCTTCAGATTTGGAAACAGGAAATAGTCGTAGAGGATTAAATCTGGCGAATATGCTGGGAAGTAATTCGTAGCGGAATTCGTTGAATTTGGCCATCGGTGCTGGGCACGTGTGAGCCCGTGCATTGTCTTGATGGAAGAGCACTTTCTTCTTTGCCAAATGAGGATGTTTTTTCTTTAAAATGTTGTTAAAATGGTCCAATAAGGTTGCGTAGTAATCGCCATTGATCGTTTGCTTCGACGGAAAGTAATCGCTATGAATTATACCGCATGCATCCCAAAAACTGTGGCCATCATCTTTCTGGCTAACTTTATGGTCTTCTTCGGAGTTGGTTCATCCAGTGAAGTCCTTTGTTTTGATTGTTCCTTTGTCTCGGGTGTGAAATAATGGATCCATGTTTCGTCCATAGTAATAAATCGACGCAAAAATTCATCTGGATTACGTTGAAACATTTTGTCTCCAAACATTTTGAAATCATCATACGATCGCGCTTATGATCCACAGTGAGCAAACGCGGCACTCATTTTACCGATAGTTTTTTCATACTCAATTATTCGTGCAAAATTGAAATCACTGTGATATGCCTGTGGCCTCAACAAGCTCGCGCAATTTGACTCGTCGAATCGATCAGTCAAAACAATATCGAGGATTTTACCGATGATTTCTGACATAGCAGCCTCAATTGGACGTTCCGAACGAGGTGCATCATATATGGATATATGATCATGTTTAAATTCATTCACCCAATTGTAGTCAACAAGTCACAAACGCTGATGCAGATGAACATTATCCAACTCGGCTTTGATTTCTTTCGGTCTTAAACCTTTCATATGTAGATGTTATGTTGTCACTGCACGAAACTCATTTTTTTCCATTTTGCAAAAAATACAAAAATTGTTCGCTTTAATCGTCTACAGAAATGAAACCACGCGATGAATTCCGCTCAAAATTTGACAGTTATCAGCTGAGAGATGCTACTGATTAAAAAGTAATGTGACATGACATTGCGAATCCCCTCTGACAGATTTTCTAAGAACTTATTGACTTGCCCTCGTACTATTATATGGATGCTATATCTATCTTATATGGCATATGTCTATGATTCTTTCTTTAACCTTCTTTCTTCTCTCTTCTATCTTCTCAGCTCAGCGGCAGAGTATATATATATATATATATAAATATAAATATATATATATATATATATATATATATGTA
>Ga0157364_1005997_pt1 | contig 12423 bp, 4 predicted proteins | sample AttsexASBM2_FD_111476 | JGI IMG/M metagenome (GOLD analysis project Ga0157364, IMG submission 111476) | Fungus gardens microbial communities from leaf cutter ant in Ribeirão Preto, State of São Paulo, Brazil - Atta sexdens ASBM2 | ecosystem: Host-associated > Fungi > Mycelium > Unclassified ...
AATTGGATCGATTCGTGGATAGCCTCAAAAGATGACCAGTTTTTTCGACGCGGGATTCGTACCCGAAAGATGGGAGAAAGTAGTGGCCAGCGATGGACAATACTTTGAATCATAAATGTATAATCAGTTTTTTACAATAAAGCCTCAAATTTCGGAAAAAAAACGACGGAAGCAAAGTTGTACACCTAATATAAATTTGAAAAATGTCTGAAACGGTTATCTAAATTAAGAACTACATAAAAATATTAGATATACATATATATATTCATATATATATATATATATACATAAATATATGTGTATATAAGAGATATGTACATAAATTTATGTATATGTATGTGTATACGTATATGTATATGTATATAACAGCAATAGAAAAGAGAAATTAAGGTACTCTGGCAAATACGCTGCGTTAGGAGCGTTAGGAGTTTACAAAAGTCAGAAAAAAGAGAAGGAAGTGAAGGTAATTTTCCCGCAACTACTCTGTTACATACCTTTATGTTATATTAGTGTTATGATGATTTCAATTTCTTACTGTTAATATTAATAAAATTATTGTGAGTTGAATCGATTTGTCATTGTAATAAATAAATTCATATAAATTATCTTCATAAAATGATTATTGTAGAGCGCGTAAAAGACTTAATAGTTATTTCATGATACATAAATGTAGAGGAATAGTAAAGCATGTTGTATAGCAAAATACAAGTGCTTTGTTCTTGTATTCTTTTAGTTTGTTGTCTTGTATATCTCACCTATTTGGGATATACAGCATTTTTAGCGGGCGAGATTTATGCTCAAAACATACAAAGTGCGTAGATTAGATTCAGTGCACTAAATGCAATAAACGCATTACATAAAATACGTACCTCACGTAATAATACTTGTAATATATGTAGGAAGATTGCAATTATTATCTATTACTTCATATACATATTTATAATTCTTATTATTTAATAAAGTATGTAAACATATTTTATAAGTTATTGTATCATTTTTTTTATGTCTTATTTATAAGCATTATTTAATTAAATTTTTTGTGAACCGTATATACCCTCCTCTTCTTATGAATAGCCATATATCCCATCCTTATTGGATATATGGCAAAAGATTTCAAAAAGTTTTTTTTTAATAGGAAATATAAGTATTTCGGATTTGTAATATTTTTTTTATAATAGTGTAAAGGAAGCCCGGGCAAAATGGACGTCATGGATAAAGCGAACACCTTTTATTTTCGCTTATCTATCTGAGATTGCGTTATGAATTTCTAGCAGTTGAAGAAATGACTGGCCAGCGACGCTATGAAAGTACGAAACGATATATGATTGCGATGTGTTTAATAGAGACACATAGAAAATTGAATGTTTTTTTTTGCAATTTTTCCTTAGGTACGTAGCTTAAATATTATCTAATTGTTCTTTAACCAGTGTGAATGATTTTTCATAAGAATTCTGTGTCTTTAAACGTTCGAAGTTAAAATGCAATATGATTTGTTTACGACTGATCCAGTGCAGTCATTGCACTATGAAGGCTATACTACATATAAAGGATTTGGTAACTACTTTTGTGACGATTGCTAAGACTGATTCTAATTTTTTAAATTTCATTTGCATTGCTCGAGTGATTCATTTGCTTTGTCCACGGGGATCGAGGAAAGCGGATGATTTCTCTTTTTTTATGTTTTAACTAAAACATAAAAAACATATTAATATTCAAGTTTTTTAATTTTTTAAAAATTTTGTTTCAAAGTTAAGTCCTTTAAGAGATTTATGAGAATAAAAATGGTTTCTGATCTCAATTTTAATTGAATCATTTTTTCTTCTCAATCTTAACACGTCCGCGCTGCCCGGGCTTTCCCTACAAAGTTTTTACTGATATAATTCGTTTATCTTAAAAATAGTAAATAATACTTAATAAATTAAGTTACATTAAAAATTAATATACAACAGAAAAAATATAAATATTTAAATTGATGCAACAATATGTACATGTATTTAAAGGAGCTATTCCCCTATTATGGAGGATCAGAAAAAAAACAAATAGTAGAGTACAAGAAAATAATTACGGATTATCAGAAATAGTTTTTGTATTAGTTCTAAAACTCTAATGAATGCTTAATATAATTTATATACTTAATATAATTATTGTGAAATTTGTTATGGCTTAAATAATATAAGGATTTCACTGTTGAAATGACAATGTTTTATCTTCAATCACAAAAGCTTCAACCATGACAGCAAACAATTTTTCTTTGTAGTGACGTGTTTTATAACAACGTTACTCAAACAACGTTACTCATAACAGCTTTTTAAAAACGTAAACACGACACATTAAATGATGTTAAATATGTTTGTTGAAAAACAAACATTATCGCTTATCAGAATAGGTAGTCCATGGACGAAAAACTCCACGATGCTTTATTGTTAATTGAAAATGTGATATATTTTTAATCTATTTGTCAACATTGATACAATGTAAAGATGCTGATAAACTGTGGTAAGTTTGTTCCATAATACGTTGTTGCGATATTCAATCGCTACAAATAATGTTTGTTCATGTATCCATTAAAACTTAATTGAACATCATTTGCAGTAATAAATTAACTAAATCAAAACTATTTATTCGTATATATAATTTGTAGATGTTTAATATTAATATAACAATTATGATTTTGCTACGAAATGTGAAATTGCTTTGAAGTCAGCGTATCCGAAATGGAGAACATTTGTTGTTAGAATTATACAATAATTGGAATCATGAATTAAATTATACTAAATAAAATTTGATACAATCCAACATTTAATACAAGATTCTTTCGAAAATTGACTGAATAATAATAATTCCCGAAGAATAACGTTGATCTCGGACATATTATTAATCAAGCGAATATATGTATCCCAGCAACTCTGACGACTTTGCTTGTCTGTAATACAATTTATAACTGTCTGTCTACTATTGTAGACTATTGTAGATCAGCGTTGTGTGTGAAGTCGATAACAGCAGGTTACAGAGATGCGAGATTTGTGATGGTTGTTACAATTAGCTCTATCTTGCTCTACTGTCAGATTGTGCTCAGGAAACTTTAGACATGCTTAAACTTAGACACGAAGACAGATAATAAATAAATGATCAAAGAGTAGGATACGCTATCTCTTATCCAACATTTTATACAATAACCTTATGTTATTTAAATACTAAGATATAAAAAAAGGTTAATGTCAAGTTCAATTAAAAGTCTATTCTAAATCTGAAGTTTACTAAATTTAATCTAAATTTGATTACATTTATTCTAATCTAAATCACCAAAATTAAGAATAATAATCAATTGATTGCGTTTCAATTCCGATAAGCCAAATCGCTGCGCAGTTTATAGAACTAAAAATTTGCTTTACAAATGAACATTATCAAGCACCTTGTAATCAAAAATAGGATTTTTTTTCCTTATTTCAAATTAAGAATGTTTCCCGAAAAAATATTAATACATTGAATAATTTATAAACTTTTAAAAGGACTATAGGATTGATTCTCTTGCTCTATACGCGCTAATTCTCTTTGTTACTAAAAGTGCATATCACGAATAATAATTGCGGGAGTACATTTCGTCCATGCAATTTCCGTTAGCAAAGAACCATACGTATAATACATGTGTATACGTAATGGATACACACTGAAAGATCATACGTCGTCAGTAGATAATAACAATCTGCACGGAACTGGGTCAAATTCGACGCTCGGATCAGCTAGACTCACTAGACTAATTAGCGTACCCATGTAATGCATTATAAATTCGAATTGTAAATTACAGCACGTGCATAGATTAAACTATAGTAAGCTTGTCTTTTGATTATAGGTACAGTGGCATACGAGATATGATAGACGAGATAGATAAACGCAAGTGTTGGTATTTGCGTAGAAACGTGAAACTATCTCTCTGGTTTAGATGAAATAAGATATTTAGCACATTATACGTCTGTTAGTTTGCTATGAAATGTTTTATTATTTAAGAATCCTGTTCACTTACCACTATTATCTCAGATTGTGACGTTAGAAATTACACAAAAAAATTCTTATAAAATATATTTTTGGAGAAGATAAAATTTTAATAATATTTGAAAACTATGTTCTAATAAAACAACTTATATTTGACGGATCTTGTACATACAACATAAAAAAAACTCTCTTTTTGCTTCATTAGTAATAAATAAGTAATAAACAAATAATAAGTAACTATTCTTAATGCTGTTCAAAATTTATAATTTTGGACATTGCATGATTTGACATATAATTCATGTTTATTGTTTTTCTTTTTTTTAATGGAAATAAAAGAAAAATATAGTAAAAGTCATGGCTCGCAGAAAAACTTAGGCAGTAAAACATAAACAGCAAACGAATTGGCCAATCACAGTAGAGATCATATGCTAAGTAACAAATCCAGTATTTAAGTTTTTCTAGCCATGATCCTAAGTCGATAAACATCGATAGACATTAAGTCTATAGTTACAAATTTTAGATAGCACTAAAAATGAACATATCTGAATATAACTGATAATGAATTACGTATAATTAAAACAAAAAATGGAAGTAATATGTTACTTGCAACGTTACAAGTTTTTTTTTTGTAACGGTCTAGTAACGTAACTTCTTTTTGGTATTCTTTTGGTAATTTAATGGTAACATAATTAACATTTTTTTTTAATTATAACGAATTTTATAGTTACATTTTATATTTCGAACCTCTGTTTTATGACATAATTTTTTATATGTTTGATCTTCAATCTTTGATCCGTATTCATAATTCGTTCTTACTTTAAGATTATTTTAAGTAGTCTTTTAAGATGCTAATAAGTTCTATGATTGGTTTATGATATCTTAAGAATACCTAATAAAAAAGTTTTTTATGTCTGAATGTATATCAATATGTATAAGAATACATAAACATATATCATTCATAAGCATATACATGAATATGCATGAAATGTGTCCATATACCCCCTTTTTTGTGAAAAAAATAATAATGAGGAAATTTCAAAAATAATCAAAACAATTTTTGCATTATGTATTTTAAAAAAATCAAGTTTGGAGAAATAGTAATAGAATTACTTATATATAATTATATGTATGTAAAATTATACATAATTATATATGATATAAATAAATTATAGTTTTTTTTACATTTCATCAAATTTGATTTTTTCTGAAACATATAATGCGGAAATTACTTCTTTAATTATTTTTTATGTTCTCTCATTATATTATTATTATTTTTATTGAACTAAAAAGTGATTTTACAAAAAAAAAGAATATATGAATATATAATATGTGAATATATATATATGAATATATATTCATATATAATTACATATTTCATATATAATTATATATATTTATGAATATTTATATATGTTTAGATACATAATATTTATACATATATATTTATACATATATATTTATATATGTATATTTATGTATGAAAAAATTTTTATCAAATAATAATTAGTTACAGAGCTATATTAATATAAGAACAAATTTCATGAATACCAACTTTTAAATTTGATGGAAGTGTGATGCAATGTATTACAAAATTTATTAAAATGAAAAATATCATTTTTTTAACCGAATTGTGTTTTAAGATCGCAAAAATTTAATCGCATGATTTATAAAACTATATAGATACGAATATATATAAATTCACTCTGAAATATTACTATGTACAAAACATTAGCTTAAACTGCAATAAAAGCATTTTGCTTCTTATATTCATATATCTATCTAGTGACATTATTATTTTTTGCATTTCTTAATATTTAAATAAAAGATATTGTAAAATTTTTTAAACTAATATTATTTCAACATTAAAAAAGTAACAGAAAAATAACGAGTATTTAAAAAGAAATGGTAATAAATCATTTTTATTTTTTAAGTATCAATAACTTGTAATTGGTAATTATACATAGTTATATTTAAAAAGTAACTTTCCACTCTCTGACCAAAATAAACTATTCACAGTTGTAACAAACTGTTAAATTAATATGAAATAATATAGAAATAAATATAATTTAATTTTTTCTCGAGACAAAAAAATTGTATACATTTTATACATTTTATAGTATATTTGTTAAGTTTATTCTATTGATTGCATAAGTGTTATTTTATTAATAAATATTTCTATTATATAATATAATTTACAAGACGTTTAATGTGTATAACTTTTCTCACTTCTGACGTCACAATTAATTTGAGTAGTAATAGTAATGAGTGAACAGGAGTCTTAAATTTTTGGAATGAAGAATTAGGAGTTATTATGTAAAAAATAATTCCTCACTTTAAATAGAACATTAAAATTTTATTTTCATAAATAACATTTATTTTTCAGGAAAGTAATAATATATTTTATAAAGAGAATTATTTAACAATTAAATTCTTTATCGGTTACTATAATTTTGTTAACATATTGTTAATAAAATATTGCATAGAACATTCTATTTTTATCATGTAATTTATAAAAATATTATATATCATTATAAAAATGCAAAGATATTATGTTCCTCTTTTTTTAATTTTTCAATATATATATATTGAAAAATAAAAAAGAGGAACATAATATCTTTGTATTTTTATAATGATTTTCGATTAAACTTAGTTTCGAAGAACACGAGTCTAATCCCAGGGAGATACTACCAGGGAGATAATACCCCCAGCTTTATTCATGCGTGAGAGTGCGGAAGTAGTATGAAAGCGAAAAGGTCGCTAACTGTGACGAAATTTGATGCACTTTTAGTCGGTATCAACAAAGGGAAGTTACATTCCATGCTGGTAATCGCATTTACGGCCGATAAACGCATGTCAGTGCACTGTGTGCGTTATGTAACGATTGCGTAACGAAAGGTTATCTGATGCTTGTACCTGACGAAGAGGGCTATGCGAAATCAGGGCAAATTTGACGAAACCGTGATTACGACGCGGTTAGTGCCAGAGTTACACATCACGTTGCAACATCTATATATCGCGGTAATCTCTAAAATCTACCGAGCGAGTGATATCGCTAACGAAGCTGCGATTCAATATCGCGCACGAGAAATAGTGCCTGTCAAATTCATTATAAAAATAATAAAATAAATATATGTTTTCATGCTAAGTATCCTAATTGATCATCAAAATTTTTATCTAAATCTTTCTATTTTAAAAGAAAATTATATTATATTTTTTGTTTCTAATACGATTTTTCAGATAAGTGACAAAAAGAGAATATCTAAACTAATAAGATAGAAAAATACAATTTATTTGATTATAATCATTTTTAGTTAATGTAAATATATTGGAAAACAAAATTGTATTATATAAAATGTAATCTATTGTTTAATTTAGATAATAAATAGTATCAATAATGTAGTATTAATAAATAAGTATGTATGATTATATATAATAATATAATTTTCTTATGAGTATATAGGTCAAGATTGTATAGTCATTTAACACCGAAAAATAAAAAAAAGGAAATTTTGAACAGAATCAGATATTACATTTGGCGAAACTGCGACGCGACTCAAAATGAGATTGGATGTGTTTGCACTGCAATAGTTGAATAGAATCGCAGGAATAGGATCGAGCAAAATTTAGGTTCTGTGGAATTAAAACAGTGAAAATCTCTGAGCGTATTCGAAGAACTGCCAACTCGTATGCGACCGGTGATTCCAGTTGTCTAAAAGATCTGTTACGGATTATCACAATTGTTTCATTATGCAATTTAAAAAGAAAAAAAGAAAGAATATTCTTAATCTTTTTTATTAGAGTTTAGGATTGCGAGCGTTGAAATATGTATTGTATAATATAATATATTCATTGTCGCACTTTGAAGTTATTTATACATCGACATTGTTTTAATCAAATTTGATAAGGTAATAGATTTTTACTTCAAATTTTCGTGCTCGATGAAGAATAAAATTTTTTCCTAAATAGTAAATTATTTATATAAATTATTTATATTTATATCTAAGAGTAATATAGAGATAGAACGGGTATTTTTAATTAAAAATTGTTGGAGTACAATGTTACGGAATAAATAATTAACTACAAAAATATCATCTGACTTGATGTAGAATGAATTATTATATTTGGAAACATCTCATTCGAGTATGATCGTATCCGTATTTGGAGGTACCACTTGGTACCTCCAATAATATCGGAAACGCAAAAGGACGAAATACTAGATTCTGATCGATATTACAGTCTCATTCTATGAAATTACATGAGACTATAAATATGTTTCCTCTTTATCCAATCCATTCTGTTTTAAATTCCTGTTTTTATCTTTCTAAGGCACAAAAACGCATATCGCAAATATTATTGTAGCATCTAATCAATACATACGTTTAAAAGATGTATTGTATAATTATTACATACTGCACTGCCATATTAAATTTTAAGTAAACAATATATCAATGAGAAACAAATCAGAAATTGCAGTTTTGACGAATAAACTAATCAAAACGTTACTATCAGATGTGCATTTAAATATATATTACTATTAAATATATTACTATTAAATTAAAAGTATATTCGGAAAGAATATATATTTGAAATATTTGAAATGATTTTTTTTTTTTAATTAAGTATGTCTCATATCTCTTTTAAGATTTTTATCCTGCAAATGATTATGTTAGCTTATTGTTAGCTATTTTAAGTGATCGGTTATTTTTTATCTGCTTTATTTGCTTTAAATTTCTTTTTGTAATTTAAATCTGATAGCGAATGTTAAAACTTCTACGATTCACCACTATTATTCTAAATTGTGACATAAGAAAGTATACAATGAAAATTCTTGCAAAATATATTAATATGAAAAAATGTTTCCATACAGCAACACTTACAATAAAATCGATTTGTAAAATACACTGAAAATTCTCTTTTTGCTTTGTTAATTATATTTAGAAGTAAATTATGCATAAAAACGAAATAAATTATGATCATAACTATGACCATGAAATTAATAACTTATGTATTAAAATATAAATATGATTTTAATTTTTCTTCAAAATACGAAGATAGTTTTTGATATGTTTTATAAATCTAAGGATAAATGTGAATCAGCCAATGCCGAGCCGATACAGATTAGACGTGTGTAAATTCATATATTTGTAAATTCATATATTTAATTCTAGAAAAAGATTGCTACTAAATGTGCAGGAGGACACAGAATTTTTAGATTCATTGTATGATGATCTATTTAAAAAAGTTTGATATTTCCATGTTTTATTTCTTTAGTTTATTAGAATGTATATATGTATTGTATTTATTTATTTATTTATCTATTACATTATTCCCGCCATATTACCAATGACAATCGTTTTTGAACTCTGATAACTCTTTGAACGTCTTGGTATTAACATATTTTAATTAACAAATCATCGTTAGCATTATTACGTAAGTTCTTTTTAATTGATTTGATTTATAATTTATTTAAATAATTTATTTGAAAAACCTTTATTAAATTACAGGCAATTTGAAATGTATGAGTTGAATATTTTATTGAATATTTTAGATACGATAGATAACATTGTAATCATATTATGAATATATGTTAATGATACTCCAATTTCACATCTTTCATGTTCAATTATACAGAATTTGTTACCTATGTCAGTCGCATTATACAGAGAAAAACCCAATCGAAAAGACGATATTACATCTGTAATCTTTTTCAAGAATTAAATATCTGAATTTACACATCTAACCGGTGTTGGATCTCATTGGCTGATTCAGACACATTTATCCTTGGATTTATTCGTTGAAGCCAGATTGATGCCAAGATTGATAATTACTTTATAAATCTATTTTATTGATGCAAATGTTTATTTTATTGAAAAGTTTCTATTCAAATATAATTTGAATAAAATTTTACTATGTATTTTCTCTCTTTCAACGTTATAATCGGAGATAATGATGATGAGTGAACTCCTAGCCTTAATACTAGAAGAACCGGGAGGTCATTATTAACCGTTTCAATTTTTTAGATTAATATTATATTTCTCGTGTAGAAATAGGATAAAAAATAAGATCTGAAATTCTCTGACTTTTTAATAATTATGTCTTTATACTGAAAAATATTTCATCTTTTATCACTTTTTAAATTTTCATAGTAATTTATTCGTTTGATATTTTAATGAATAAGAAACGTTGATATATACTTCTAATGTTAAGAATAATGGTTGCAGCGCAACGAATTTATTTTCGAGAGGATATTAATTAAGTCACTTGTAACCTGCGCCTCGTTGCGAACGTGACATATTTTCACATGGTACTTAAGGGTCCGTGCCTTTTCGCGCGTATACGCGGTTCGGCGTGCTCAATTAAATCGGCCCTCTTCTCGAGAGGCGGGAAACTCGAAGTGACAGGTTTAGACGTTTGAGCGTGATCGTGGGATCCACAAGCGCGGCTTGCTTGCTGTTTGAAGAGTCTCGCGCGCGCCTCGGGCTCCATTTGACTGCATTGACGATTCGCGTGGTGTAGTTTATCGGGGTAAGTTTCCGCCCCACGCGCGCGCGCGGTGTGAAACTTTCGTCGAATAATCCGTTACGAAAGTTACCGGGCGTAACGTGCACGGAATTTCCGTAAATACGGATAATCGAGAAACGTGCCAGCTACTGCCGCTGTGTTTCTCTTTCTCTCTATGCGCGCCACATTCGAGGCCGCCTCGCAGCTCGCAGACGCGATTCGGAATCGAGCTGCCGCCCCTTCCTCTCTTCGATCGATGTCACATCACATGACCACGACTGCCAGCAACGATTGACATACGCAGAAATGCTTTGACCGATGTTTGCGGTATGACACAAAATAAAATTTCACGGCGTGTTTGTCCACGAATTCGATAGACGTTTTCGTTGACTGGACAGACTTAAAGTGAAACGTGCCATGAGAAATCAGGTTAACGAAAAAAGTGGAAAAAACAATACAAAGCAGTGTCGAACTTGATTTCGAATATTTTGATACCTGGTAATATAGATAAGATAAAAGTTTTTGTTTATGATACTAATATAACTCATACATTGTTTTTAAAAGGAAATATTAAATACAAAGAAGAAGAAGGAAGTATATCACAGAAATAAACTAAAAGATATATACAAATTAAAGTCCTAGATACAATGCGACAAGAACTGCGATATATAATTGTCGTTTCCCGTTGCACAATGCTGTGAAAGAAATAAAAAGGCCAGTCAATCTGATCCCATATATAGACTATAATATTCTTCTCTCTTCTTCAAGATTATAGTATATATTAAAATAAAATAAAAAATCTTAACACTAATTAGTAAGCGAAGACATAGAATTCTAACTTGTCGGAAATTTATCGTTATTGTCTTATTTTGTGTTTCTGTGTATATTGACATATTATTAATTCTCGAATGTTGGATTCCTTTGTTTCTATCGCTAACGCTATCGTCATTTCTATCGTTATCGCTCTTGCCTCATTGTGTTTACGATTTCAGAAATAGATAGATAATTTTGCATTTATTAATATAGATAGTATATTAATATAGATAGTCACTTCCTTAATTCAAAAATAATTTAACTTTCCTTGAAAAAAAGTTTTTTTTCAACTTGAAATTATTAATTAATTAATCAAATAAAATCGACAAAAAAATATGTTTAACATGATGAAATATCATTTTCGTTTCACAAAAAATTAAAAAAATTTTCTTTTTAATTGCAATTGAAATTTTTTTAAATTACAATATTCGATGATTTTTTTAGGAAGTTAATTTAATTTTTAGATGATGGACAGAATAATGTTTAAGTATATCTATTTCATTCATATACCCTTAAAAATGATTTCTGAATTCAATGCTATTATTCTTTGATTTCTCATAAAATAGAATCGATATTGGAAACGTTATATATTTATTGGAAAAAGAATATTTACTCTTAAATTAAAAATTCTTAAATTTATAGATTAAAAATATATCCAGCTTATCGATTTCGCTTCAAATACTATATGACGCCAACCATTGCGTATTATGGTATTAATATCAGATAAAGATTTATTCTAAACGTAAGAATACATAAATTTAAATTTATATGTGTTACTTTTGCAAGAAAAATCAATCTTTTAGCGAATTCGATTGGATGTATTCAGTCTGCACTCGGTGCATATTAAAGTCATCGTACATAAATTAACGTAAAAAAATGTATGTTCAATATTAAATATAAAAACGGATTAAATCATAAAATCATCAATACATTTTATTGTGCTGTTAAATAAAATTTGTATTTTATAATTTGAAATATTTACATTTCACTTTTACAAATTATTAGGTGTACAAAAAAGTTCTGAGCTTTAGATTTGATACAACCGAAATAACAATTTAAATTTTATATATCTTCCCGCCTTTTTGTGGTTTTAAAGCGTTAACATTTAGCCTTCTAAAA
>Ga0157364_1005998_pt1 | contig 12423 bp, 9 predicted proteins | sample AttsexASBM2_FD_111476 | JGI IMG/M metagenome (GOLD analysis project Ga0157364, IMG submission 111476) | Fungus gardens microbial communities from leaf cutter ant in Ribeirão Preto, State of São Paulo, Brazil - Atta sexdens ASBM2 | ecosystem: Host-associated > Fungi > Mycelium > Unclassified ...
AACGTCAAACCATATGGCATTTTAGAAAGCCAAACGTTAACGCTTTAAAACCACAAAAAGGCGGGAAGATATATAAAATTTAAATTGTTATTTCGGTTGTATCAAATCTAAAGCTCAGAACTTTTTTGTACACCTAATAGATATAGTATCATTGATTCTACATATCGTTCACTTAATATTGGCGACGATTTACTATCCAGAATGTATGGGGTCCCAAAAGTACATAAAATTGGACATCCATTAAGAGTTATTGTTTCATTTATGGACAGTACATTATTTAATTTTCCTATGTTTCTACATAAAATAATTGAAAAAAATATCCCTACTCCTCCAAGCAATGTTAAAAACAGATATTGTAAACAAACTTAATAACAAAAAGCTAAACGAAAACATTATTTTAATATCATTAGATGTTTAATATCATAGATTGTTTCTCTGTTCATGAACATTCCCATATTTAACTTTGAGAAGTATTGAAAGTAGATGAAATTTTATCTCTAAAAAATATAACATACCAAAGAATTTCTCAAAGCAATAGATTTTATTTTTAATTTGGCATACTTCTCGTTTGATAACTAGATTTAACAAACAGAAATTCGATACATCTATGGGTTCCCCATCATTTTCAATATTAGTCGATTTGTAATACAGAACTTAGAGGAACAAGTGTTGAAAACTCTTAATTTTGATATCTCTTTCGATTATAGACATGTTGATGATATAATTATGACTATTTCATCTGAAGCCAACCCTGTACTACAAAAATTTAATTTTTACTATCCTAGAATACAATTCACATGTGAGATTGGCAATAAAACTATCAATTTTTTAGACATCACTATTATTATTGAAAACAATGTTATCAAGTTTGACATATATCACAAATCGTATCTTTCTTTGGAAGATATCTTAATTACTAATTAATATTTCAGTCTCAACATCTGATATCCCAAAAAAAGGAAATATTATAGTTGATAAAGTTTTTTTAATTTCACATTCGAATTTCCATCAAAAGAACCTGGAATAGGTAGTAAAAATTTTATTAGATAACGATTATCCACTAAATTTCATTTTTTATATAATACGAGAAGGAATTAAAGTTAGTAGTTAGTAAGTTAGTTTTTAATAAATAAAAAAGCTCTCATCAAACCATCAACAAGAATAATGATTCCTCAAATAAGGACATTAAAGAAAAAACGAGCTGGTTTACAATTTCATATATATAATCTATTTCCGAAAAATTTAAAAATATCATCAACGATACCGACACTAAGCTTTTTTTAGCCTTAACAAACTTAATTCCATGATAAAAGTGCAAAAAGATCCTGCAGATTGCAAAAAGAACATTGTGTGTAAAATTTCTTATAATGATTTTAATGTGTTTCTTATGTTAAACAAACATGTAGACAATTAAAAACGAGGATTTCCGAACATAAAAATAACATCAATAGAAATAAAACCAATTCTTCGGTTATCACGAATCTTATGATTGTGACACGTCACAATCATGATTTTGATTGGAATAACATTCAACATTATTAGACATAGAACATAACTACAATAAAAGATTAGTATCAGAAATGATAAGCATCAGACGACAAAAGAACGATATTAATTTAAAGAGACTGATTCAAAGACACTGAGTTACTTAATTCTTCATATTTTTATTATTTAACCAACCACTAAAAGCCTATAACTAAAAATAATATATTTTCATTGCGATTGACATCGCAGCGTGAACATCATCGACTTAAACAATATACATATTATATTATATTTATTTAATTATCATTGTTTCGTCTTAAATTTCAATTCACGAGAAAAAGAATTTGCGTTACAACTATAGTGTTAAAACTAATTTGACGTACTTCTAAAGTGAATCTCTACAGCAATTCCTGTAAGAATTTTAATATTTTTCTAATATTCATTTATTATATTTAAAATCAAATATCGTTGACCATCCAGCTTATTAACTGGTTATGAGAAATTTGTTGATGTTGGAGTATAACTATAGGAGAAAGATTTTTATGGATTTTATGTAATACATTCGCTGATGAAGGCTAGAACTTAGCCAAAACGTTCGATAAATATATTATTTATAGAGGATTGTTATATATCAATCAAAATAAACGCGCAATTATTACAGCGCTGATTCCTAAGGGCCCATTTGTAATTTGTTAATTGTTATTACATATATGCCTTTTGATTGATTTTGATTGCTCCATGATAAAAGAAAATTACGGCTATTTATCGATTTTTTTTATTAGTTCGGATCTACAAATTTTGAGTTTTAAGCATAAGAAATGGATAAATAAAATTCATCATAATCAAAATTATTCTCTTTGTATTTGACCGTAATTGGTCAATTTCTTACGGCTTAAGACTTAAAACACCTATTATAGACCCGGACATACCGATTGCACCTATCGCCTCTTCGATTTATTTAGAGGTGCATTCGTTTCACGCATGATGTGCACAATGCGTCATTTATCCTTATTTAACATTCGGTGAACAAGGATTATGTGATTATGCGCATCATAAACGGAATGCACGTAGGATTCTAATTAGACTTATAAGATAGATGGAATGTTCGTATATGAGAAGCTGAAGAATACATTGAAGGACAGCGCTACTCCCGAACTAGTTATTTCTCTGTCTCACAATAAGAACGGTGCGAGACCAATCAGCTTGACCGTAAGGCCACAATTCTCAGCCATTGACTCTCGGACTCTAGAACTAAGAGTCATATCAATCTTACTCTATTTTTAATTGACTGGAGGAACAATGGCAGAATCAATCAATCAGTGATGACTGAGCATGTGGAGAAGGTCCGTATACACTGCGTAACATGTACCGTAAGAATTAATCAATCAAAGCTGAAATTTTTTATAATTTTTTATTTTTGATTTAATTTTTACGGTTTATCGTACGATTACTGTTATAGAAGATATAGACTCCATATGTATAATTGATATTTTTGGTCAGGAAAATGAATCTTTTTACCGAGAAGTATCATGAGCCGCATAATTAGAATAAAAGAATGATTGGATCATTAATGAATTATTATATATTTTTCATATATGAAAAATATATAATAAAAATATAATATGTATTTATAGATGAAAGAAAAAATATAATACAAATTAAATACACCAAGTACAATATTTTGTTGAAATATTGAATATGTATATATAATACATATTTCATTAACTACTAAAATATTCATAAACATTCAATTAAATTTTCAATATATTAATTGAATATACTAATTCAACATAAACATTCGATATATTATTTCAATATATTAATTAAACGTAAACCATTTATAAAATGTAATGCAATTCAAGTAAAGATTTAACGTCCTTTAATAAAACGGAATGAAAGTATAAAATGTTTTTATTAATGAATGCATAGTCACAGTTTTGCTATTAAAAACGGATTTATTATCCTAGTCGACTTTTTCTTAATTTAAATTTAACAAAACGAGTTTTAATTTTATCGGATAAACCATGACAATTTTTCAATGTATTACATTTAATATTCCTCATGTTTTTAATGAAAAATTTAACAGTATCACAATTTATTTGCTCAATGTAAAGTAAAGTTTTAATAATGATACACAGTCTAAAAGAAAGTGAATATTTTATCGTTGACAAAAAATAATGTATTTCTTCTATAACATTTGAGACTAACAAGTCATTAATATTTTATCTAGGATTGTATGTTTTGAATCCAGCAAATTCAATACGTTTTTCACAAGTCTTTGGATTTTTACTTATACCTACTATTCATAATATAATCACATAAATAATATAACGAATTTAATTCTAGACTGTTTGACTTTATTAATTGATTTTATTAATTTGTTATCAGGTTTAGATAGTATTGCAGGCATATTTACAAATTGTTTATTCAAAATCATCTCTACTGTATCACTCACAATCATGATTTTTGAGTGGAATAATGTGAGGATTCTTGATTTTGAACTCTCTTATAATAAGAGGATGATATCAGAAATGGTTCATATAGAAAAGCAATAGCATAGTTTAAATTGACAGAACGACACAGATTCCTTTCTTAATATCTTTCCATATTAGAACTCTTATTCTTTTTCTAGAATTCTCACTTTTTCCTTTCTTTTTGTCCTACGTCTTTTGTCCACTCTTTCCCCCATTCTTATTTTCCCTTCCCTATCTAATTTTATTAAAATATGTCTGGATTTGTCTATTTTAAATTGACAATCATTTTCTATCTATCGCTTATATTTAAAGCAGCTTATTAGTTAAAATATAATTACTAAGAATATTTATAATCTTAGTATAATTATAACGAATAATTATGGTATGTATTCGTACTCAGGTAGATATATATCTTTTTAATCTTTATTTATTCTTATTATTCTTATTATTGTCTATTTTTAACATATGACTAAATACTTTCTTTTTTCTTTTTTTCTTTTCACTATATTTTATCACTAATTTTATTCTGTTCTTTACAAATCTAATTTGTTTTTTTGACTTGTCTTTGTAATATTATCTGTTAATTATAACACTTTGCTCACCCAGCAAACGAGAATGGATTGAAATGAATTGAAATGGATTCAGATTTTCAGAAATATTGATTCACGAATGTTAAAATGAATGCTTAATTCTGAATGCATTTTTATTCATTTATTGGAATTGCATGGAACATATCTCTATGCCTTTCAATCTAAAAATAATATTAGCTTTTTTTGTGCACATAAACACAATTGTGAATACTGTCCAATTCAAAATTTTAAATAGGAAATGCAGTTTTTCAATCCAATTGCATCTAACTGAATCCAATTAAATCCAAAAAAAAGTATTCGTTATTTAAAATACATTCGGATAGAAAAAATTTCATTCCATTTTAATCTATTCTCGTTTGCTGGGTATATAAAGGTCCTTATGGATGTATCTTCCGAGGTGCGAATGCATATTATTACAAGAAATTTCTATTGAACATTATGTTATAACACCGATGTGAAGAGTTGCCACCGAATCACAGCTACACACCGAAATTATTATAAATAATTTCTATCTTCATTTTTTAAATTAAATTCGTACGTATTTTAATTTTTATGTTAACAACATTGAAGATGACCTCATAATAGGTCAAAACGTTTGCCTTTGTTATGTCTTTTGCTATTAAGTTTTGTTATCAATTTTTCTACTTTTATTTTATAATTTTTATCTTCGAATATTGTAATAAATACCATACCAGGTATATAAGCTTAAATCCGCTGATTTTTAGTCAAAAAAACATATTTTTTTTTCCTAGGAAGCAAAAACAAATTTATTCAAAGTACTTGCCCTCGCTAATTATACATTTTTCCCATCTTTCGGGCAATTTGTGTACCACGCCAAAAAAATTCCTCATCTTTCAAGGCAAATCACTCCATTCATCACATCAAGCCATTTTCGGACGTCTTCGTAAAAATCGAAGTGCCGCTCAGCGAGTGCGTGGCCCATCGACGAAAACAGGTGATAGTCAGAAGGTGCCAGGTCTGGTGAGTAAGTGGGATGGGGTAGCACTTCCCAGTTGAGTGTCTCCAAGTAGTTTTGGACCATTGTTGACGTGTGCGATGGTGCGTTGTCGTGGAGGAAAATCAACTTGTCATGTCTTTTCCGATAATGCAGCCTTTTTTCACACAGAGCACAGTGCAATTTGATCAGTTGTTGGTGGTAGCGGTGAGCATTAACAGTTTCACCAGATTTTAACAGCTCGTAGTAGATGACACCCTTCTGATTCCACCAAACACACTGCATTGTCTTCGGTCTGAAGCGATTCTTAAGGAAGATGTTGATGGTTGGGCGGGATCAATCCAAAATTTCTTGCGTTTAGGATTCTGAAAATAGATCCACTTTTCATCGCCTGTCATCCGAGGAACGACTATCTTTTTTGTCTGGCAAGCAGAATTTGGCATGTGGTTTGGCGTCGCTCCATCTGCCTATCGTTTAGTTCATGCGGCACTCATTTTCCGATCTTTTGAACCTTCTCCATGGCATGTAGCCGCTTGGAAATGGCATGTAGCTGCTTGAGAAACACCCAATTGCTCGGCAAGCATTTTTTGCGCTTGGGTATCGTTCTCGTCCAAAAGAACCTGCAATTAACAGTCCTCAATCTTACTAGGTCGATTTTCATGCTTCTTGTCACTCAGGTCAAAATTGTCGTCATTGAACCAGCGAAACCAATCTCTGCACGTTGTTTCCGATAAAGCATTGTCGCCATAGACCTCCTCAAGCATTCGATGAGATTCGGTAGCCGATTTCTTCAAATTGAAACAAAAAAGCAAAGCATATGCTTCCCGCATATGCTTTTTTCTTAGCAAAAAACTAGACATGATTACGAAAGAAAAAATGTATGTTGTTATGTGAAATTGCTGATGATGTGCACTGGTTAATGTTGACAGATGTCAAACACATAAAAAAAAGTGTGTTGTGCCCAGGGTAGCTTTGTACGCTCACTAATGGCACCTATGAGCAAACAGCGGATTTAAGCTTATACACCTGTATATTGGTTCATAACTCCTTTTCTATGTATAATTGAATTTTAATCATTTGAGCCGTTTTCTTATAATTTTAATTATCTGATGTTTCACTTCCACACGAAGTATAAGTCTTCTTACAACTAAGTGAACACTTTGATCTTTCGATAATTCAACAACAAAAAGAAAAAACGGTAAGTCCTTTATCAAGCCTTTATTGAAACAAATATAGCTGGTTATAGAGCAATTGTTAATCATGTTAGAAATCAATCTTTTCCTCAGTAGGTTCTTTCACAACACTTCCTCCGTGAGTTATAATGATAAATTTATTTTAATAAATAAAAACAACAAAAATATTTGTTAATGTCACTCTGATCTTCTCATTACCATGCAAATAAAGATTGCATGTAACAATGCTTCTTAATAAAACTGATTACATAAAAAAAATGGGAGATCAACTATTTGATAGAAATACTTATATCACTATCGATAAAAACCTCATTAAATAATTACCAACGAATTAAGAAATTTACTCATGAAATGGAAAAAGAAGGGCCTTATTGATGGTTACACTTACAAACACTGCTAAAGACAAGAGATTGTAATTTATCGAGGGCTTATGGATTACTCAAAATACATAAACCGAGTTCGCCTCTAAGAATTATTGTCTCTCCTATCAGTAGATAGATAGAATCTTTATGATTTAGCTTTCTACTTACTCATTAAGAACAGCGTACTTGAGGCGTGCAGTTTCGTAAAAAACAGTTTTCATTTAGTAGAGCAACTTAATGGAAGTCGTTTTGATTCGAATTTGCAATTGGCGTCTTTGGACGTTATCTCTCTTCACGAATGTTTCGACTGAATTGGCGATCATTAGTATAAAAAAAAATGGGTTTTATTATATATCTAAAACTACTATGTTGACCGAAGATGAATTTCTGATCGCTCTTCGATTCGTTTTGAAATCTACTTACTTTGTATTTGATAATGTCTTTTATAAACAGGTTTTGGAATACCAATGAGGTCTCCCTTTTCCCCCATTACTGCCAATATTATCATGAAGGACTTAGAAGAATTGGCATTACAATAACTTCTATGCCAAATCCCTTTCTATTACAGATATGTGGATGATATCCTGTTGGCCGCGCCTCCTGAATTTCTGAATTCCATCAATTGTTTTAACTCATAAACGATTAAAGTTCACCACGGAAGTTAATAGTAATAATAGAATCAACTTTTTAGACATGACTATCATCGTTCATAATGATATTATCATTTCTGATAAGTACAATAAACCTGCATGTTCCGGTAAATTTCTGAATTTCCACTCACATCATCCCTCGTGTCACAAGAACAACGTAGTAATTAATCTAGTTGATCGTATTTTAATTTTATCTTATCCACGATTTTATTAAACAAATTTTACAGACGCAGTACACATCTTACTTAACAATGGTTATCTTTTCTCTCATCTTTTCAACAATCAATAAAAAAGATTAAAATTTCATTCTCACAATTCGATACAACATAAATCTCCACCTGTTGTTTTAAATTTTTCACTATTCTATATGTTTATCACAAATCTATATCTTTTGTTCCTATTCGTTTTTAGATAAAAAAATAGTCTACATTATTCCAAACACTCTTAATAAATTTATTGGTCGTGGTAAAGACAGATTAAATCAAACGTCACAACAGGGAGTTCTATAGATATCTTGCGATTGTAAGACTACTTACGTAGGACAGTAAAAGGAAAATTACAAACTCGAATTTTAGAATATTGTTCTGATATTAATAAAAAAAACGGGATCACCTTCCATTATCTCAGACCACTATATCACTCACAATCACGCAATGTGAGGATACTTGATTTTGAACCCTCTTACGATAAAATGATGATATCAGAAATGGTTCACATAAAAAAGTAATAGCATGGATTAAATTGACAGAACGATACGGATTCCTTTTCTGACTTATACTTATTTTCCCATACTAGAATTTTTACCCTTCTTTTAAAATTCTTTTTCCCCTTTCTTTTTGTCCTATGTCTTTCTCCTATCCTTCCCCTCCCCTATCTCTAATTTTATTAAAGTACATCTGGATTTGTCTATCTTAAATCGACGATCATTTTCTATCTGTCGCTTATATGTAAAACAAGTAGTCTTAGTTGAAATATAATTACTAATAACATTTATAATCTTAATATAATTATAACGAACAATTATGGTGTGTTCGTATTCGAGTAGATATATGTCTTTTTAATCTTTATTTATTTTTATTATACTTACTCGTATTATTGTTCATTTTTAATATAAACTAAGACCCGGTTGCATCAACGTTACTTTAATTTTAAGCGAAACTTAAAATTCTCTTTGCTCTTTCGGTTTTAAAACGAGTTAGAGAGAGTTTTAAGTCTCGTTTGAAGTGAAAGTAACGTTGATGCGACCGGGCCACACTTTTTTTTTCTTTCTTCTTTCCGTTATATTTTATTATAATACTAATTTTATTCTGTTCTTTACAACTCTAATTTTATTTTTTGATTTGTCTTTATAATCTCTGTTAATTATAAGTGACAGTTAAATTATATAACGATCCTTATGGATGTATCTTTCGAGATGCAAATGCATGGCATTTCAAGGAGCTTCTATCGCTTTTTATCGAACATTACGTTATAACACCGATGTGAGGAGTTGCCACCGAGTCATAGCTACACATCGGAATCATCATAAGTAACTTCAATTTTCATTTGCGCTTTCTAAATTAAATTTGTACGTATTTTAATTTTTATGTAAATAATATTGAAAATGATTTCATGGTAGGTTGAAACATTTGTCTTTGTTATATTTTGTTATTAAGTTTTGTCAATCAATTTTTCTACTTTTGTTTTATAATTTTTATCTTCAAATATTGTAATAAATATATTATATTATATTTTCTCGTAGCTTCTTTTTTGTATATACTGAATTTTAATCATTTGAGCAGTTTTCTTATACTTTTAATTTTATTCAAAAAATTTTTTTTGGGACATCTTAAAAAATCAGCTAATAATTCACCACTATCTGTTTCAATTAGTATTCGGTATTTCTTGTAAATATTGGAAACAATAATATTCTTCAAACTTTTCTTAAATTGCAATGCATTAGGTATTGGAAATTGTCGCCTAACATTGGAAAAGAGATTTTCCACAAAGTTATTCGAAAATCTGGCTCCTAAAACGCATGAAAAATCGCGTTCTTTGGTTAAACAATCAGTTAATTATATAATTTGATTAATAATAAGGCTAATTTGTAGGTTTGTTGTGTTTCCGATTTACATGTTACAGAATAAATTGATACATGACTCTAAAAGATCTATGATTTTTGTATATATTTCTTCATTTTTAGGATTTTTTCCTAAAGCAAGTACTGCATGATGTGATGTAGAGTGATATTAAATCATTTAGCAATAATCTCTACAAATGTCGCTGTTGTTCAATATTCATTATTATTTCACTCTTCGCTTAAAAAATTCAAAGCACTGCTTACATCTCTAACCATGATTGCTGTTTTATTTATTCTCATTTTGTTAAACCGTCACCGAGTCATAATAATAACTTCATTATTTAATTTAAGTGCAATTTAAAAAACCAAATTTTCTTGTTCATTTATTAATAATAATCTTGAAAATGTGGAAATTTAATAATACGCGATAGTTTATACGTTTTAGCGAATTCTTCTGGCAATATTATTCGTTTATGAGTAATAATGGCTCTAAGATTTTTCAAAAGGTGTCCATCAGCAAAAAAAAATAATTTGCGATTACATTGAATGAGGTACGGAATTGTGTATTGATGAATATCTATATACACTAATGTTGGAGAAAGCTCTCCACAAGGCTTGATTCATACTTCCCATATCGGAGGTAACTCTGTGCCCTAAAACATATATTTTCAGATCTTACAATGATTTCTTCTATAATAAGTTTCAAATATCATCATATTTATTGGATGTAAATTTATAAGCTACTGTTTCCATCGGTGAAATATTCTATTAAGCACAAATACTAAACTATATATTGCTTCCACTTTTTCACCTTCAAAATTTATAAAAATAAATTATGTTAAATAAATGGATATTTTAATATATAAGAATTTATACTTTTCAAAAATTTATCAAAAATATTAACAAAAAATGTCTTAGGTCTGTAAACATAAATACACAACAAGGAAAATATTAGTTTCATTTAAAAACACATTGTCATATTTTCAATTTTACTGATGATTTATTCTGTACATTTAATTATAATAAATTTTTATAAGGGCATATTAGCAAAAAATTGTTTCACTGTCAGAAAAATATTATAATTAACAAATTTTTTCTTTGCAGATTAATTTTTTGTAGTTTTGTTTGCCACAAGAACAAGATAATAAAGTTATAATACATTATTACTACAAAAAAAAATAGTGAAAATACTAAAAGCATGAAAAATGATTTAAAAAAAAGTTTGTTGATTATTATCCTTCCAACAAAAAACTTTCTTCTACTACATTTTTTAAATATTAATAATTATAGGTATTAGATAAGCAAAAATAAAAGAACTTTTGTAAAATTACAAAATTATATTGTTACCACAACTTGAAAATAGAAATTTCTATTTGAATTTATACTGGAATCAATTTGTTTGCCAGATAGACACGGTCGGTGCCAAACACAATCACATTGTCTCTCTTCTGTAAATTGCAAAACTTTCTCCTTTATTGCATCAAAAATGTTTTCTAATATTCCTGAGGAAAAATAAATGCCTTCAATAATACGTTTTAAAGTGCGCGTAAATGGTAACGAAATATTTTGTTTTATCAGTTCTTTATATTAACAGTATAAGAAAATCTGATTTGTAAAATTTTTTTAATAGTTTTTTTAGACCAACGATATATGTGTCGTTTGTTTGATTTCGTTTGCACCGAATTTGATCATTATTAAAAACTTTATGAAATAATTTACTTGATTATAATAAAATATGTTTTATTCGTATTCTATTTCTCTCAGTCTACTCAGTCTTTTAATACGATTTATGAGAATCTTCTTCGATTTTTCACATCTACGAAGAATTTCATCAGCATTCTCGAGTCTTTGTTTCATTTTTTTTATTTTTACATTTTTATCTTCAAGTTGTAATAATTTTATTCTAGAACACATTTTGTGTAGATAATTTGATATTAGATATTGATGATGTAAATACATATGTGCTGTTATTATTATTTTTTTTTAAATGCTCTTTTTCAATGTTCATGGATTCAATGTTAATGTTTTTATTGCTGTCATTATTTTAATATTATGCTCGTCCACAGAATCGATTGTTATGTCTGAAAATCAATTATGATGAACAAATAAGATGGATGATAAATTAATTTCAGCCAAATGATTTGTACAAATGATATTCGTAAGTTTTTCAATATTTTCGTTATTATTTTTATCATTTCTCTTTGCTTTCAATTCTATAACAGATTCAGTTATCCCAAGGAGTTGATTTTATTGAATAGGAAAAATCATTGGCACAACACATTTCTTCAATCCTTTTTTCTCATCTTGTCGAAATCTTTCCCACATTTCCTTATTAAAATATATCTATAAATAAAACAAGATAAGGAATATTTTTGTTATTCATCATTTATTTATTTCAAAATATAATTACATTACCTCATAAATAAATGAACGTGACTTAGATTTCCAATTTTTTTTTTCCGATATGTTGTCATAATGCCTTTCTTCTTGTATCCACAGGAAAATATTATCATGTAATATTCTTGTATATATATAGGTGTACAAAAAAGTTCTGAGCTTTAGATTTGATACAACCGAAATAACAATTTAAATTTTATATATCTTCCCGCCTTTTTGTGGTTTTAAAGTGTTAACATTTGGCCTTCTAAAATGCCA
>Ga0157364_1005999_pt1 | contig 12422 bp, 7 predicted proteins | sample AttsexASBM2_FD_111476 | JGI IMG/M metagenome (GOLD analysis project Ga0157364, IMG submission 111476) | Fungus gardens microbial communities from leaf cutter ant in Ribeirão Preto, State of São Paulo, Brazil - Atta sexdens ASBM2 | ecosystem: Host-associated > Fungi > Mycelium > Unclassified ...
GTGACGCATCAATCGCAATGCAGTTTCGGGACTACGAAAACATCCTTTTGTAAAGCGATTCCCAGCAACGTGGGCTTGCGCGTTTAAAAGGATTTTCATTGCGAACCGAAGGGTTCGCAGACGAGCCGCTTTTCACGGCCGTGAGTGCGGCAGGTCACGCATCCATTGTGGCGAAAGCTTAATGTCGTTACGTGAAGTCGCAATGTTATATGAGCGCATTATGGCGACGCGCCGTTCAACGGAACGGCTTCGCGACCACAATACGTACGTTGCATCGATATTCATAGGGAGAGACATTCAACCTCCTCTCCCCAAACCTTCCTGCCGGAGCAAAAGGCGCGTGCTTCTCGTCCAGGTGATGCCAGACTGGTTGCCAGACCGCCGCTGCTCGTCCACCGTTCGTTTTCCTTCATCCTTCTCGTTTATCTCCTCTCGTTTACTCCTTCGCGTACGCCCACGGAAGAGAACATATGTTTACGAACAATGCGATTTCAACAAGGGCGCATTCTCGAAAAGCCAACAAACCTCGGCGATCGAACCTCCGTGATTCGACAGCTCGTCCAGTTCACCCTCGCTTTTCTACACTGCAAATCTAAGTGTGTAAAAAATAACTTTAACATGTGTATGTATGTTAATTTTTCGTGTAAAAATGACGCTATATTTTAAATGTGTAAATCTATATTTGTATGCGTAGTATGTTATTTTTTTACACAGAAGACCAATCATATACATATATTGAAGTTACTTTTTACACTTAGATTTGCAGTATATTTCATCATTTACTTTAATCGCTTTTGAAGTTTGTACTAGTAGTTTATAAATATGAAAGTATTATTATAGACTTATTGTTAGATATATGCATCATTACATTCTTCATATTAATGTTATATAAGATTGATATTTTTCAATTTGAAGAAGAAACTGAATCACATACAATACAGTGTATAAAGTGTATAATGTGCCATCATATATGTTGTATGTGATTTAATTTTTTATTTAAAAATAATACACTATTTACACGTTTAAATGAAATTAATTTATGTATATAGTATATATTAATTTATGTATATGTGTTGTTTTTACACGAAAAACTAAATAACACACACATAATATGAAGGCTTAATTACACATTTGGATTTATAAAGTATGACAAAGAATCGTCGTCTCAGTATCGTAATGCCGTTAAGGACGAGAATTCGGATAGTCTCTCGACTTATCAGCGAACATACGTTTCTTATCGAAGTGCCAATGATCCTTGGGGTCGAGCACGGATGGTTCTTTATCCCTCACCGTTAATCCCCTCTTAAGCCACGATAAAGACCGCCCTTAAAGATCAAGTAATCGCGACTCAATGGCATTCGCGTTGCTCTTAATTATCAGAAATTCTCGGACGTTTTGTTCGAAATATGATCTCTATCAATGGTGTAGTTTATTTTACCGTATTTTAGTTGTATCTTAATAGTTACAAATTATACGCCGCAAATTGAAAGAAAAAAAACGATACTTTCGGGATTAAATGCATTACGTAGCGCTTATGGTAATTTTCAAGATGAATAATCTTGCGTGCTCGCGGATATCATAATGAGACGAAGAAATACCACCAAGAGTCTTGGGTTGAAAGGTTAAGCAACGAGCGAAGCGTATTGCAGGTTGCGACGGATAATAAAAAGAAATATACAGATATAATTACACGAGACATGCAAAGCTAAGGAGATGCGCGAGCGAATCGGACATCATTCATTCTTCGAGAATGCATCTGCTCACTTCGTAATCGCGAAAAATTCTGTCGCGGAAAAAAGCTGGCAGCTGCAAGCCGCCTCATCATGTGGCACACGCCGAACGTTTATTAACTCATGCACGATACACGATCGCGCGCTTTCACGCCTATTTCAATCTATATCTGTACACGTTGGATCGCTAATTGTCTGTCCTTTGTGTATAATTATATATGCAATTCACCATCACATCAGGAGAATGAGTCACCATAAAAATCACAAAATTATGTTAAACAAGTTGGAATAACCGAAAACCATGGAAGGATAGATCACAAAAGATTAAAAATAAAAAATATTATTTAAACGTTGAATTAAATGATATTTTTATTTTTAACTGTCGTGTACTGTCGTGTTCAAAATAGAAATTAATCTATTTCTGTAATAAGTTTTAAAGTAATCAACAAATTAAAAATAATTCAAATTAGATATTATTTGACATTATGAAGACATTAATAGTGCAGTCGCTGGTAGTTTTAATAGGTGGTAGTTTTAATAGTTTTAATAGGCTGGTAGTTTAAAAATTTTTTAATACGAAATTAACGCGCAGCTAATAATATGAGATAAATAACTTTCAAATTAATATGATATTTGCATTTTTTGCTTTGGCGACTGACTCGTTATGATCGAACCAGTTTCCCTATACTTAGCATTTTTGAGAAGATTGCAACAATTTCTCTCATCTCATTTGCGCATCGTCGATGAGTCATCGAACTCCTCCATGATACACTTTTCCGGGATTACATCTCCAATAAGTTTTTTTTTCAATCTCAGATTCTTCATTTCTTTTATATTTTTTTCATCTTTGATTTATTCTGTATCTATACTTTCTCTATCTGATTTTCTATCTGTCTTTCCTATATTTGTCTCGCTCTTTTCCACCTTCTTCCTGTTCATCATTTTCTCCATCCGTCGTGTCAGTAACCTTGAAACGCCACGTTCGGTTCCTTTTCTTCTCGGTATAATCGTGAAACTATTTGACGTGTAATAAGGCGTCGTGTCGAGTAAAGGCAAAGATCTTATTTAGTCCCGAACGCTGGTCTGTTATTAAAGGAATGCTGAGTTTAAGGGAAACCAAAGTACTCGTTAGGTAATTATGCGCTGAAGACATCAAATTGGTATGTAATACCTTCGCACGAAACCATTTTCCTCATCATTCCGTTGATTTGAAAATTGGCGTATCTTTCTAAAAAATTTTAATTGATTTGCAGTATTTTGCATATGAAAAAGCTTAATTTCGAGACATATCATTTGTAGAAACGCATTTTGATATCTTTATGTAATTAAATTGAGAATTATGTCCATTTGAATGGAAATTATGTCCATTTTTAGAAAAACTTTACATCTTACATCCGGTTATTTTAATCAAATACTTGATGGATCGTTTAAATGTCATCACGTGACGACAGTCGCTTTAGTGTTTTAGACTTTCCCAAGCTCACGTTTAAGTCAAGTACCGCACGTCAAACCCTCCTTATAGTGTGTGAACACGGTGGTCGCTACAATAACGTTGTTCGATCCCTCGAAAACCGCGGCGTATTCAAGTAGTCTCGATAAGTGCACTTCGAACGATCAATCGTTCACGCCTGTGCCAACGAAACTAGGAAATTCCTTCCATTTTGAAAGTTAAGCTGTAAAGTTTTGCTTCAAATTTAGGGCATGTTTGATAAAATTTCAATAAATGAAATAGTTTATTATTTCTTTTGCTTTACATACTTAATTAACGTAAATGCGTCAAATGTCGAAAAGTAATAACTTTTAGCAGTCACCCTTCTGACTTTCTCTAAGTCGGTACGTTAGGCAACCCTCGCTGCTTCACAGTCGCGTTCCCCACTGTTTGGACAAATTTGATGCTATCTTCGAAAATCGCCTTGAATGTACCAAGACACGAATAAAGGAACGACAAAAGATCCGATCTCTCGGCGTCGCCAATTGGAAAAACCTCGACTGTTACGATTTCTTGAATAGAATCGAGCTACGAACATCGTCGATTCGTAGCGTATTTTTGTGGCATTTAGGTCTTACTTGATCGCAGAATGCCCGGCGTATCGGATTACGAAAATCCCTGACCTCCAGTAGCAAGCTAGTTGACATGCGACAGGTATTTTTGATCGATCGCGGGTATTTAGTTTCGATGCGAATTCAAATCGAGGGGAATGTTTGGAGCCAAGAAGATTATCGCGGTATTGACACTCATAGAATTTCGTAGTCGACTGTCCCTCAACGACTTTATTTCTATTCTTGTAAATCGATAAACCGGAAGTTACAGAATTTGACTCCGCGTACGGGTGCTTTTATTGCTTCCATCGTAGCATGATAAAATATTTCTGTCCATCGTTCTTGCAAGGCGTCCAGTTTCTCCTTCGTATTCGCGCGTGAACATTCACGCAAAAGGGATTATCATCCTGGTAAGGTACATCGATCGCATTCGCGTGAGATTTCGTGAATATTTATGTGATTCTTCCTTCTTCATCGCGCATCCAACTGACATTTTAAGGACGTGCCAGCGACGCGTGTTGGTTTATATACGGGCTATTTGAGGGCTGGCGAGGGCATTCTTAGGGCTGTTTCTCCACTGTGCTCGTTGCACAATGTAACACTATCCCCCTTTGTAGCGCAGTCTTGGAGTGTCTTTAATGCGAAACTGAGTGCGAGCTTGCTTGCCGCCCTGTATTATTTTTTCATGAATAATCCCGTTATGAGCTTCGAAGAGGCCGGAACTTTAAGGTGATGTTTTACTTTTGTTCGCGTATATAAGCGGCGCTTGTTAGTGCGAATTTATAGATATCCTTTTTTATTCTACCTTGAATTTTATAAGATTATCATTAATGTTCTCAATTTCAGCCTATTATCTTGTGCCACAGATATTTCTTGTCTCTGAAATATTTTGGCAAACGTTAGATATCACAGTCGCTCGTTAGTATTCATTGTCCTTTGCGAAGATGTTTGAAATCCAGCGCATGTCATGGATTAGGGAAATTTATGTAGGATAGAACCCTCAATACTCATTATTTCCATTTTCGTCACACTAGCGTTCCGCATGAATTGATCATAATTTTGGAATATATTTTATCACACACACACATATATATATATATTATTTGAACGAGTCTTAAATTTTTATAAAAATAATTATTTTAGAAATATAATCGATTTTTCTGAAAAAAATTATTCTCTACAGCACAAAAGTTGTAACAATGCTGTAACATTGCAGCAATATTGCATGTTGCAGCAATATTGCGGCGTTGTATGAGATGGATCTTGCAACTCGGAAATGGCTAATTTTGGTCACGCTCGTCTTCCGGATGGCTTTCTATTAGAGCAGTGGTGAATGTGCGTTGAATTTCGTTACAATCGAACGTTTTGCAGTAAGGGGTGTGTGTTTCGCGCTCACAATAAGTCCCTGAAGTGTCTTTAGCGCGTACAGTAGCGCGCCATTCAATGGTCGGTGCTCACAAATGCGCAGCGGGGTGTCCGGGGCCTCTCTCGAGATTCGCCACTTCGATATGAATGTCGGTGATCGAGAGTAAAATTAATGTCTACTCCGTCACGGCTTCGGACGAGTCTTCGTGGCCAATACTTTACCTCATACGTCGGGTCTTAATATGTTTATTGCTGTGAGAATGTCGGCCTCGGATAGGTAGTAGATTTTTATCTACCAACGCGCCTTTTAACTCGTCTCGTAACATTCAACGATGAAAAGCGTATCCGGATCTTCTCTCTGCTTGATTCGGTTTTCGTCTCTAAATTTAATGACATTCTTCTTGAAGTCACAATTATTTTATGCCATTCCAGACCTTATAAATAGGTATTTTTACACAAATGCTTAATTAATGCAAAGTAAGTGGAATTGATTTGTTTCTTATCAATGAAACTAATAAAATTATCAAATAATTTCTTTGTGAAATGCTTTTATAATATAACATTTACATGTACATATATAATAGTGCAATAATATAAATAAAAAAAGAATATATTTACGTACATTATCGCCATGATTCACAAAAATACGTATCTATATTTTCGATTAAGTACATCTAGATAATATTTAAGTGTACAATAGTTGATGAAAAATCAGTCATCTATTTATCAAAAACAAAATTTTCAGAGAAATGCATATTATTTTTTGTAGGATCATTTTATGTATTATTTTGTTTTACTACAAAAGAAAGACTCTAGATTAGTCTAGAGATGATAATAATTATTTTATTTTAAGAAAATGAAAAAATTTTTTTTTCTTTTTTCTTATACAGTTCTATCGATAAAAACAGTTTTTATATATAGTCTGCTTTGTGTGCAAGCTGAAGACATCTATTGGGTCAAAGAAGAACTAAAACTAGAGTTAATAAATCTTGAAAAATATTACAATTATATATAAATTATATTCACTGAATGATAATTATAAATGATTATATTTGATTTTATTTTCTCACATCTTCATTTCTTTCATTTTTTTGTAGAAATAATCTCAATATACAGTAATATATCATGAAAAATATATAAAATTAAATTTTATTATTATTATTTATATCTTTTATTTATATCTTTTATTTAGATAAAATGCAAAAGGCGAATAAAAAATTTTGTGGGCAAGCAATCGCGTCGGACGCTAATCAATATTTAGGCGTTCGTGAGAAACTTATCGAAATACCGATAGTCGACAATAGAGAGCTGAGGTACAAATTTATTAAAAATGAGTAGTTGACTTAAATTGTGAATTCACAATCTCATTATAAATATTATAACGCTGTAATCGTAATTCATTTTTTTCGCGCATTTTCCCATTGCGCATTGCTTAGGAATGATTTAATCGCACGCATCGAAGCTGTTACGTTGAAAATAATAAAACAGATATCAAGTGAACAGGCACCATGTATATCGTACTTTAGTGGCCGAAATGATATTTCGAAATTGAGTATACATAAAGAAAATCTAGGATGCTCAGTCGATCCAGACTCGCAAGTCCGAGAGGGAACGATGTTTTTCAATGATGCCTTAATTGATTTCGTCGAAGAGCAAAATATAGATAATAGAGATACTCAGAATTTGGAAAAGACAACTGTCGATTTCGCAGTGAAAAGCAGCAGAAAAAAATTTGTTCTAATGATGGTGATAATGGCTGAGGTTCATCATTTGTTGCTAACGAACACCACCAAGACTCGACGAGCGTTTTATTACGATTTAAAGAAAGAGACAACCAAATATTTGGTACCTATTCAACAATATGTCGATCGTGCGTTGAATGATATCGCTAATTTGTTAGAATGCGCGCCATGGAATTTGAGTGAGTTGGTCAGATACTATTTAATTATAGGAAGCCTAATTATAAATATAATAATTAAAACTATATATAGAAACGATGCAATAATAAATATAAAGAAAATAAAAAATATGAAACAAAAATCAATCAACTAAAAGTCTTTCCAGGACTATTGGCAACGGCTAAAGGATTGATGGCAGGAAACATGACCATCACATTAGTCGATAATCAAGTTATTGATTGTACAATACCAGGCGGCGCGCAGATACCGCAAATTATTTCGAACATAATTTCCATTCGTGTGAAAGCCGAGTTCGTTTTGGTCATTGAGAAGGACGCAGTCTTCCAAAAGTTACTCGAAGAAAACTGTTCTCGCTCCCTAAAATGCATTCTAGTGACAGGAAAGGGTTATCCGGATGTAGCTACGAGGATGTTTGTCAAGATATTATCCGAAAAGATGGAATTACCGATTTATATAGTTGTAGACGCGGATCCTTTCGGCATAGACATTATGTTAATTTATCGGTAATTTAAGCAAAATTGTTATTTTTATTAGAATTTTTTTGTATCAAAAAAAGAAAATACTAATTTTCTATAACTTTAGCTCTTTATCGTAATTCTTCTCGATATACAAAAGTTGAGTATATAATTTAGATAATATTTCAATATTACGTGTTAGTTTAATTTTTATTCGAGAAATATTTCATTTCTATATACATTTCTATTACACTGGTTTCTGCAGCTTCGGTTCATTGACCCTTCGTAAAGAAAACGAGAGCTTGGCTTGTCCTAATGCACGTTGGCTTGGAATTCATCCCTCGGAATTGATTCCTATAGGAGCAAAAACAATCCCGCTCACTGAAGCCGATCTCATAAAATTGAGATCCATCGAAGCCCGGAGTTACGTAAACGAAGCTATATCGAAGCAGCTGAGCATATTGCGGAAGGGCAAGGCAGAAATGGAGGCAGTATCCTCCTTTTCAAAAAATTTCTTTACCGAGACGTATTTATCTTACAAAATAGATGGTCAGGATTATATTTAAAGCGTAATCTATTTGATAAGACTTTCGAAAAATTTATAAAAATATTTAGTTGGAATCAATTCTCTAAAATTATTATTATGTTCTTTAATCAAAGGAAACACAGAAGAATTAGCTTATAATAAATAAAATATAATGTGTTACTTTAAATGACTTTTCATTTTGATATTGATCCATGTTTTGTTGAATAACTTTTTCGGGAAAGCTGTCGTTGTCATCCTCTAACGTTATGAGCTGCGGACTTTTGTGAAACGAACCCAAATATATAACACTGCTCTCAGATAGTTTCGATGGGATAAGAGATTTAATCAAATCCGTCATTTTTATCTCACGAAGATTTCTTTTCGAACGAGTCTCGTACGGATGATCGTGCAATCTTGAATATAAAATTATAAGTATTAAATAAGCTTTAAATAATGTTCACTGTAGAGAAGATATTTCAATAAAATTATATTTACTGATTCTTCGAATAATTAATAGTTCCGTAGTTAATATCTTTTTACTTGAAACTGTTTGAGAAAATTATGCCTTTTCTTTTTCTTGTTCGACGAGAAATCATAATTTCTTAAGCCTGCAATGTCTCGATGCCTTAATTATTATGAGTTGTTAAAAGTCGTCAAAGATGCAACATTGAGGAAGAATTAAGAATACTTCAGATAATGTAACAGTTTATTGAAAACACTTTATCCACCCGGTGTCCGGGCCGAGCTTCGCTGATATTAAAAAACGCAGAATCTTAATAACATGATTATTTCGTGGATGTTACGTGGAAGGTAACTTGGATGACATCCGCGAAATCGGCAGTGCGTTATAAACCCATGAATGAAGTTAACTGCAATTGCTTTCGAAAATTCAATCGAGTTGGATTGGATCTCGGTTTTTTTTCTATCAATTTTTGTCAATTTGAAAAAGTCTTGAAACATTTTTGAATAAACTTTAATAAATTGTAAGACACAAAGGACTACGTTTGTCGTTGATAGATTTTCAATGGAGGACCTCCCGAATTATTATTATTATTAATAAATTATGATAACTAAAATAAAATAAAATCACTAATAGACTTTGTAAATATATTAAAAATTTTGAAATAATTTTCTGATATTTAAACGTGCAAATTTTATGTATTGGTAAGCTTATCTTTGAAATAATATAAGTTGTTTAGTCTTTCCAGAGAGAGGTACTGATAAAAAAGATTTTAAAAAGGCAAAAGTAAACTTTTTTAATTAATTGACTTGCTTCTGAAAATTTATCACTTACTTTTTACTTATCGCTTACTTTTTTCACCATTGAGTATCAAGCCATTGATTGGCCGATTTCGTGGATGTTTCCGATGCAGGTCCGTGCGAATATCGTTAAAAATCGAGTAGAAATAACTTTCCGTGCTCATTCCGCGATATTAATTGAAGGCGAGTATCAATCGAACAGCTCGAACGACATCAGTAGTGGCTCTCGTGGAATGCGTATCAAGCATTTCGATGAAATGGATATAAAAAACAATCTTTCGAGACTGCCGAACACGCCTCCGAGCGGACACAGATGCGATTGGAGCCACAAATCGTGAAAAAAGCGTCACTCGTCTTCAAGAAGTTAATATGTTCTCTAATTGCTAATTGTCATTGATCGTCAAACGATTAAAGATTGAAATTTTCTATTTGTCGACTTCAAATATGGAAAAAAAGAGACAAAAAGATTATAAATTATCTGAAATTTATATTTCTCTTAATAATCATCACAGATTCTTATAGATAAAATGTCGTATTTTCATTTTTTTTGAGAAATCAGTGTAAATATATTTTTTTAATCTAGACTGCCGGGTTTAATTAACACGTTCTGTTTGACGATCGTTCCGATCGGTCGATCGACCTATGTACGACGAGTGTATTTAATGTGCATTAATTTATTCATACGTTCGCACGGGCCCAATCCTTATATTGACTTCCGCGTGAGAAAGTTATCTGTTTCTTTTAATATATTGCGTGTATATGTGTGTGTTTGCGTGTTATGCCCATACGAGTGTATTTTTCATTGCCTTTTACGTTTTTTTTTCTTTTTAGCGGCGATAATACGTTACCAAAAGCTATAGATACCCTTATGCGTTGCTACCAAGGTTTCTTTGTTGCGATTAATTTCATAATTCGCATGCTTGTACATATTGCGTGCCTGCCTTTGTGATATTTTTTTCCGATGCCCTATGCTTACGTTTAACGATTTGCCTCACTTTCTGCCGTTATTATATTTAATAATTGATTGTGATTTACACACTCACACATTCTCTCGCTCTCATTCACTCTACCATTATTATTCTTTCTCCCCCTCCCCATCTTTTGCTTTGTGACTCGCATTTCCAAATCCAATCGATCGAATTCAATCACTCTTTCTCCCGCTTCTTAGGATCGAACAATTCGCGTTTCGATCGCTCGCGATATATTTATTCGGGAATAAATGGAAGCGATATTGTTGACAACAAACATTTTGTTTCACTACAAACGACCATTCATTTATCGCGAAATGGAGGAGTCCGGTTAAACTTAACGCTTATTGCGCATTGTACATAACGTTGCACATTAATTTTATTGGAAGATTCATTACAGCCGTCTGATTTTCAGTAGCTAACATCAAAAGATAGTGAAAAAAGAAATCCTCTCTAAGGATAAATCCATTTAACGGAGAATTTTTCGAAGCCTCCATTACGCGTTACAACTTTGTACTTTCTACAGTCGACAGCGAGCACATCATCTCGACCTAACGACCCTTCGCATCTATAATATTTTTATCCTCGCAAAAATCGCTTTCGTGAAGTCTTCTCGGTCGCGATAGTTTGGCAATACTAGATTTCATCGCGGTTTACAATACGCCCGAATCATAGCGAATCATTCACGAGTATTCATTAAAATTATTATGTAATTTCCTCTTTTCTCCGTTTCTATTTATTATCGTTTGATTAGTTGCACTAGCCTTGATTGTCGGCATTTAAGGGCTGCTGGTATATGCAGCATACACATGGCGACGTGCGCCAATTCCTCGTCTGAGCGCACTTCTTCTCTAATTAACATTTGGATTCGTAAACTATCCGTATCTTCGAACTAGAAATTATATTGACATATAGTCTCGAATATTATCTGCGATTAAAAATTTTTACAACAAAATCACTATATGTTTCTTTAATTAGAAAGCGTATTCTATAATACAATAAAAATAATCAAGGTATTTCTTAATTTGTAGCAAAATTCTATATAAATTCTAATAGACTAGATAAACCAGTAATTAATCAAATTTATAAATTAAAACACTTACTGTGTTGAAAGATATACATATGTATGTATAGAAAATTCCTAAAGTCTACAATATTTTTTTATGCAAATGAATCCTGACGTCAAATCGTAAGGCAATAATTTCTGAAGTCTTATGCTTCGATTTTTGAAATCTCATAGATTACTAAATCTGTAGAACGTATCGTAAAAACATCGACGTTGCCGCAGATATTTTCGAGACATTTACGAGCCCTTTTATTCTTCGACGACGTCGCGTTTATAAGATTTCCGAGCGTTCGCTTTTACAATAGTGGAGCAGCGAAGTCAGTCATATGTGACAATAAGCGTACGATGTCTCGCCATATCTTGTCTTCCACTGTTCCACCTGAAAGTACGGTAAAAGCAAGCAAGTACTCGGGAGCCTCAACATCGTATGCCGATCGCGCCTGATCGATGATCGACAGCTAGTCTTGACGATTGTAAGTATATCGTCTGTTTAGTCGTTCATCCATTCGGGATCGATCGATGTATTTCGAAGAAGTATACAATGAATTTGATACCTGCACCTTCGACGAGATCCTAGTTCACATATATACTTCGACAAGCATATTTTCGTAAATCTTGTCGATCGAAAATCAGTTATTTAAAAACAAGTGATATATCGCTCTTCTCTATTTATGAATTATTCACGATTCCTGCAAACATCTGCACGGGACCTCATCGAAGAAGCTTCACATTTCTTCTAGATATATATATATATATCTAGAAGACATACACACACATATATATGTACAAATATTCAAAATTCAAACGGGTAGGGAGAAGGGGGGAGGGGCGGGTCGAGATGGGGATACTAAAGATCTGTGTGAAACAACTTTTTAACGCGTGTAACATTACGGTACATAGAACTAGGCGCCAAGCTGTACAACACAAAATTCACAGTAACCGTTCGGATTCTATATAATGGTAAATATATATATATATATATATATATATATATATATATATATATATATATATATATATATATGTGTATGAAAGTCACCGCATACATATATATACTTTTTCTCTCTTTATTAACTGTAAGGAACGAGTGAGA
>Ga0157364_1006000_pt1 | contig 12422 bp, 8 predicted proteins | sample AttsexASBM2_FD_111476 | JGI IMG/M metagenome (GOLD analysis project Ga0157364, IMG submission 111476) | Fungus gardens microbial communities from leaf cutter ant in Ribeirão Preto, State of São Paulo, Brazil - Atta sexdens ASBM2 | ecosystem: Host-associated > Fungi > Mycelium > Unclassified ...
AACTTTTGTTCGAACCTAATACATTTTCATCTTCAGTTTTAAATACAATTATAATTTATACAGATTTCGAATTTACCTCAAATTTATTCCGAATTTAATTTTAAACTGAACACTGAAAATTTACAATCTCTAAAGATTTAAAGAAGAAAATTCTAACGTGACAATGACGAAATAAGAACTATGACTGATGGATGTAATTAGAGACGCTAATGTACGGTTAATTAATTCATTAATTATTTCCGCTTAATTATTCTCGAACCGGCCATCTCGATGTCAGTAGCTCCAATTTGTACTTTATAAACTGCGGAAACTACTTGCGCCAATGAGCACAATCTATTAATCACTTTACAAGTTTTCCAAGTCAAAACTATTAGAGTGGCACTTAAGGATTATATTATATCGCGACTTTTTTTCTCTATCGAACCTGTATCTTACTGAACCAGATTTTATCACTGAATCAGATTCCCACCTGTCCATCCATTTTCGACGATCGGCAACGAGCGTAAGCGAGAATTGTTGCGCATTATTCACGAACACAACCGAACCGGTGAAAACACGACGGCGAATCAATTTTATTCGGAGCGTGAGCCGCGGATTTGCTCGTTTTATCGATAACTTTGGCGATCCGGCGCGGACAAAATTGCTAGAATAAAGGGGCGCAATATCGACGCGAAATTAACAAGGAGCATAAAGGCTGACGGGATAAAGAGGACGAGGGAGGACGAGGGAAGAAGAGTTGGCGGACTCCGAGACTTTCGGCGGCTGGCTGCGGCGAAATCAGAAATCGATTGTTCGGCAATAACAATTCGGTGCACTCAGCCGGGAGACGGGTTTCGGTCGAAGCGATGTGCTTCCGTGTCGGCGACGTTAATATCTGTGAGTGCATTTTTCCGGATATTCCAGACGGACCGCACGCAGCCATTCGGATGGCGGCTCTTGGCCGAACCGAGTCAGTTTCGATTTGACGCGGTGTCCCCGAACTCGCCATCCTGACCATTATTGCCGTACGCACAATGCGCATGATGTTATACCGCGCGAGTGGCTTTACAAAGTGCAGTGATATATTCTTCCGATCTTTGGAAACGCGTTTCAACAATGAATCTGTTCGGAGAAACGCAGAATCGTCTTTGCGATCCTGAGCTCTTTAAGAAAGAAATATCGAGGATATATCACATGAAAGAACGCAGTAGTGAAAAGAAAATTTCTTTCGGATATAATACGAATGTAATTACGCGCGGATGTCGCACTGCTATTTTTTCATTAATTAACTTATTCTTTTTTCCATTTCTTTTGCTTTTTCTCTCAGTATTTTATTATTATCTATGAAAAATCATTAATGAATTAACAAGCATTTTTACCGGAAACATATTAAAAAATAATTTATTAAATATTATAATAAATATTTATTTGAACCTAAATATATTTACTAAATGCAAAAATTTATTTGATACAAGAACTGAACTTAATTTAAGTATTATGTTTTTTAATTATAAATGTTTATTTACGGTGGGTAAATATTTTCTGAGTACTATTTAGAATATTTATCAAAATTTAATAAGTTTTTTCAATCAGTACATTAACAGACTAAAATAAACTTTAACGATATTTATTTTTTTTATACAAGTTATTGCGAACTATTAAAAAATATGGCCAAGAAATTAAGATATTAATATCTAATTTAGACTTCCAATTTTCACATCGTGTACGCGAGCGACAATTGATTTCTCACATTTATTCGCCGCGCCCGCGAACACAAGCCGCTCGTATGGTTCGCAATTTTGAAACAGAGGATGCATCGCACAGAGCAATTTAATTTGCGCGTTGCTCGTGTACGCTCTTGAGGACGATAAAAATTCGTTTTCGAAGGCGCATAGCATCCGTCCGTCGACATCCCGTATGTTTTATGCGGGCATATAGCACACGCAACGACGACAAGTTACGCGTGTAATCCTACGTCACAGTGAGATTTCTTACATCGTAAAAAAACTCGTATTTCATGATTTGGCAGCGCGGCAAGGACGAAATTGCGCGTTTTACAAAAGTCGTTTGCTGCGTCATGCCAAAAAGATGACACGCGTGTAAGAAAGAACTCACCTACAATCGCGTCAAAATCATCCCTTCTGATAACTCTCGTATCTAACACTTGAAATCTTACGCCAAAATATTTCAATCTATGTCGAATAACAAAATGGGACACCCGACACAAGAAATATATCCCCAAGTTTGAGTTGTATTACACAATTTTATTATGCTTCAAGAAAGCATATACAAATGTTGAAAACGTTTGATGTAATCGCATGACATTATTCGAGATTAATCCAGTTAGACACCTGTTCCTAAAAGAAAAAGGAACAGAAAAATGAATAAGAAAGAAAAATAATTTCTAGCGGATAGTATCATTTCCCGGGAAGTCGACGTAACGCGTTTGCGCGTCCATTAAGATAAGAATTATTCTCGTCGTGCTAATCTCGGAAGCTGAGCGTTACCTCCACGTTATTACGTCTTCCCATTTACGTCGCATTCATTACACACGCGTGTGTAAAAGCCGCGAAAATGTATTCCTATGGGCGCGTATAAGGAATGCGTTGGGTCGGGATACGCGGCCAATTTAGCCGGTAACCCCCGTATGGTGGATGCAAACGTTTTTACGTTTATGGCAGGTAATTCATAACGGGTGGCATAACATCTAGCGATCACGAGCGAGAATGCAGAGTGAGGAAGAATGAGAGAGAAAAAGAAAGAAAGGAGAGAGGAGAAGAGAGGAGAGGACGACATTCATAGACGCTAAAGGGGAGAAAGAGGAACGGGGGGGGTTATAGTTGGTTCGGCCGCGAGAGAGGCTGTGAGAAGAATGAAAGGAAACGAAACGAATGGCACTACGTAGAAAGGTATAGTTGTGCGATGAGAGAGGGTGAGAGTCGGAGCGAGAATAACTAACAGTGATGGAGGAGGCGAAGTGGCAGCCTGCACAATGTTGGAACGAGAGACGCGTAAACTTAATTGACAAGCACAGGTGGTGCTTAAACCTGACTACCCTTCGCTCGTACTTAACTACTTGCTGCAGCCTCCTCCGTCCCGCGCTCGCACACGCCTTTCCTCGTGAGTCTCTCTCTCTCTCTCTCTCTCTCTCTCTCTCTCTCTCTCTTTCGCGCTTTCTCTCTTTGCTTCTCTCTTCTTCTTTCCTCGTTACGCGCGGATCGAACAGCCGTATTCCTGTTTGCCGGATCCGCGTTGCAAAATTGCAACCACCGGCCGAATGAAGTTTCGCTTGCTCGACGAAGGCGGCGAGCAAGGCGGGAAAGCGGGTCGAGGGAAAATTGGAAACGCGAGCCGAGCGGAACGGGAATCAAACCGATTTCAGAAGCCCAGTCGTCTCGAGGTTTACCGTCACGAGAGTGTACGTAATATTTCCTCTGCGGCGCGAGCACATCTTCACATCTCGAAATATCGCATGCAAGCCGCACTATCGGGATTATTCCCATAGATATCGGTTAAAACACGATACTGAAGATGACCAAAGCAACTATGCTGCGAATTGAACTAGAAGTGAAGGTTTCGCTATACTGAGAAAACCCTCGAAATTTAGAAAAGAGAAAGAGTGAGAAAGAGAGGGAGAGAGAGAGAGGGAGAGAGAGAGAGAGAGATTCATTATTTATATCATGTTATATCATGTTTGTGAAATATATATTGCATATGAATATTTTATAGTGATATTTGTCATAATTAATCAATACAATCAGAATAATTGATGGTCAGTATTAAAGATACCAATGTAATAAATCGTTTATTGATACTTTTATTAAAGTGTACAAGTGATATGTCGATGTTTTTCAAATGCGATAAAGATTTGCAATGTTATAATTTATAGTCTATAATACGTCATTTTTGCGTCATGTCTGTAAGTGTCAAACATTATCGTATGAATCTTTAATCGCTCCGATTTACGATACTTGAAAGGGGTTTGATAGCGCGATATCGCCTTGTCGCCGAAGCGTATAAAAAATTAATGGGTTTCCTTTCGAGGTCAAGTACAATGCTAGTAGACGGATTAACGGAAATAGAGAAAGATTTTCGAATACATATTTCATGCAGGACGATTTGCTGTAATTATAAAAACGCAATTACAGCGCACAAACACCATCATATATTACATTTTATTTTCTTCAAAATTACACTGTATCTCATATGTATCTATAGAAAATCAGCTTTGTAGCAAAAAATACTTTCCTTCTTTGTAAAATTCTTTCTTTGTTACACAAGTATTGAATATTAAATACACAATTAATCTGAATTAATTAATTCTTATTATTATTATTATATAGCTAAATTATTATTATAGCTAAAAATTAATTTAGATTGTAGAAATGTATATGTACATTGCTTCTCTCTTTCTTCTACGATTGATCACGGATATTATGAACAGAATCTTGACTGCGCCGCGAGCAAGAACGATGAGAGGAGAAGAGGGGGTGTCAGGATGATTTCTGAGTCCCAGTTACATGTCGGGAGTTTCCTGATCGCAGTTTCCGTCGTATCGACCACCTGCAGCCGCGCATAGGGAACTGAGGACGCCTCCCCTCCCCCCTCCCCCTCACCCCCCCCCGCTATACTAAAACAAATATTTGTCCGACTGTGATGCGATATATTTTCCGTTGCAAACAGCGACGGTACGATAGTAATTCCTGCCGAAAGAGTCGCGTTCCGCGAAAGCGTGTAAGGAGAAAAATAAATGTGTCAGCAAACAGTAGACCAGTTAACAGAGGGATGTAGTTGATGAGGAATGCGGAAAGATCGCGTGCGCGTTGACGAGCAATCGCGGCGAGCTGTTGAACTCATTTGTTAAATTCAATTCGAGCAGGTATAATTACGCAAGTTTGTATTCTGCCATAAAGGAGAATATTATGTAGAATTCTATTTCGAAACGATCCGAATTATATAATAAACAGTACCAATTAATATCGCTTAATAATAAATCAAAGATTTATTTAAAGATTTATATACAAAGATGAGTTTATCAAAAAATATTAATTGCTTGTTTAATAGAAAAGTGATATAACTAAAAAATTAATATTTCTGAAATAATGATAAAAAATCAATTCTAAATATATATATAGAAGAGATATTTTTTTAGCTAGATACTATGAAAATGTGTTGGTGTTAAAATAATTAGAGAAAGACATTCTATTTGGATTTATATTATTTTTCGTTAAAAAATTGTTCTAATTCAGAATTTTAAAGTACAAAAACATAAAATTACTCTTTTAAAAGGCTATTAATTCTGAGTTGTCACTTTTCTATCTAACAAATGGTACGTATAGATTACTAGATATATAAATTACTGTTAATTTTATTTTTTTATACATATTTATACATATTTTTTATACATATTTATATCTTAATAGAGTTCTTATAAACAACAGAACTATTAACAATATTATTTCTTATCGTAACTCGACAAAATACTCGTGACAAAATTTACACGTCCATTGGCACCATTTGGCACAACGAGAGAATATTCTCGACAAGCTGGAAGTCAATAGAAGAGGATGAAAAGCAGGAGCACCGATTCAACGTCGGCTCAGTCAAGGGGATCGACGATCATTTTGATCGCCAAGCTCGACGTTAACCGAATCTGCGGCGCGCGGTAAATGGAATTAACGATTCGCTCGTCTGTCCACCACGAAACGGTACAGCACACGATGTGCCCTGTCTCTCTTAATCTCTCTTTCGCACCCTGCACCTGATACCGATGCGTTGTTGCTGATGACTGTTGTTCCGAAAATGGTCCACACTTTGAGAACGTTTTACATAATACTTATTTCTCTCGATAAAGAAGGATTCTCAAAAATTAAGGTTTACTCATAAATAGTTAAATATGTACATAAATAATATACATATATTGATAAGAATATAATTATATAATTAACAATGACATAACTTATTATGGGATTCTTCATCAATAGAATAACTAATTTAACAACTACATATATACATGTAGGTACATAGGTTACAATTTCAACGATTACAAATTATATTAATAGTTTATCGTCTAAACAATTAATCATATCATTAGTCAAATCGATCAATCTATGGTTAATTTTTGATAATATATATTCTTACATTAATTCTCTGTACATTAAATTTCAGTAAACTGTACGCAAACAATTATAAACATTATACAATAAAATTTTATAAAAAATTAATCGATAAAGAAACCCTGATATTTTTCTGTAAAATAATATAATTAATTGGTACTACAAAAATATGAAGCTTCTTCGTACGATTTCCTGTACTTTAATTAAAAAAATTGTTAGTTATGTTCTGTAATTAAAAATATATGGTATATAACAAAAGATAAAATTTTGTAATTTCTTATTAATATTATACAATATAATAATTTAATATAATAATTTAAGATGTTACACATCATGTTTGAGTTTTATTAGAGATCACAATTATATTACGTGTTGATTGATATGTACAAAAATATTTAGAATACTCGGATTGATAAAACAATGATACTATATTTTTACGTCATGTTGCTCGATGTTATTATTTCTTCATTTTTTTACCCGTGAGAAGCTATAGAAAAACACTGTGCGTGTTTGTATAGCGCCGATTAATGTTACGGCGATATTGAAAAAAATAGCGGACGGCGTACGTTGATGCCGAAAATGCAAATGTCATTTTACTGCGATGATTGAAACAAAACTGCGAAATACTAGTGGCGAAAATCGCAGTCAATTTACGTTAATTATTCGCCTCGTATTGATTTACACCGTTTGTCTATAGTTTCAATCAACGATATTCTATTTGAACGCGATACGTTTCAGAGAAGGTTCAAACGTTGCAACATCAATAAAAAATCTCATCAATCACGTATAATCTTTTCCAATTGCGCACGGCTGTAAAATTTTCTGCATGACGGCTTAACCTGCGATTGCACATGCGGCAAGTTTTAGCGAGCAAAAGGCGTCAGTACGGAAGAAGCACTTTGTGTCCGCGCGTCCGTCTGCTCGCGTGTATATATCCGTCCCGTATGTGCATTCGTGTCGGTTGAAGGAAGATGAGGTCGGTCGTAATATGGCGATACGGTAACAAGAGCAGGGCTGAGCGAGCGAGCGAGCGAGCGATGAATTCAGTTTACGATGCCTATTTTCCAGGCCTGGCTACGTCGGCTATCCGGTACTTTATTATTGTCGCTACTTCGAGGTTGCAGAGTGGTGTATGTACGCGCGCGTACATCCACGTCGAAGAGATTTCCGCGATAGAAACGGAAAGAAGAATAGCCGAGACGGGTTGCGTGCTCTCGACTGAGAAATGGGACGGGATCCTGTCGAGCTAGGATATTTCTTCGTTGCGCTTTGCGATGGACATCGCGATCAAGAAATGGCGCGAGAAACGATTGAGATCGAACGATGCGCTACATCGTGAAATTAACTCCCCACTTGAGATCTTTCAGAGAGATTCTACAAATAAATGATTTATTCTCCTTTGAACGTTTGAATAGTATTTTACTGTATTGTGAGAAATTTGATACATCAATTGTATGTAATTCTGCCAACATAAAAATTAATGATTACATGATTAATATCTAATTTAGAATTTTTGTACTATGGAAATGTTATTGTGCTATTCACGTTTATATCTTCGCATTTATCACAAAAGTATTACTATTGGCGATCTTTATTTCGAGAATGTATTAGATCGACGCCATATTTATAAATTAGATTCTATAACGAAAACATTTTTGTTGAAGTATCTAAAAATTTAATTAGATTAGATAGACAAGTCTAAAAAAGAATTTTGTTGGACTATCAAAATAATTATATTATGTAGTATGGGCAATGTTGCAAAGACATTCACCTTGAGCATCCTATATAATTTATTTTGATAATCTGGCAGAACTATTTTCACATCTGTATCTAACTAAATATTTTTGGATATTTTAGCAAAATCATTCTTCGTGTATGTACCAGAATTAATATATATTTTCCTTCGAATTTCGCATCGCCGCATTTGTTGATGGATATTCCTTCTTAGGATTGTACGAGTTAAGCAAGGCTGCTTTTAACTTTCCTCCATAGTTGGCTGCATCGTTCGCTGAGTAGTAAAAAGAAAACGTCGAGGCTCGTTAAAAAAAAAATATCCTTTTTCCCCGTGTATATCAGGTGCACGTACGCGCACAAAGGTGCAACTAGCTTCTGACCGATACGCGTGTTACGACCATTAATAAATCACGTTTAAGCGTTTGTCGCACGTAACGTTAAGTCCTCGATCCGACGAGAGCCAGAATTGTGCATTGCCGTTTATTGCTTATTCGCGCTAGTAGCAAATTGCGAATCGAAATAAATTTCCCGTAAAAAAATTCGCTGCTTGTATATATTTATCCAGAAGAAAATTTATAACACTCCCACCGAAAATTCATGAAACCGTCTGCAGGAATTAATCTTGAATATTTTTTTATATTGTTAACTTTTACAAGACAGGAAAGTCACTATAGTGACGAAACAATATCATATTTTGAGTAGGGTTGCCACAAAATTGGAAATCATAAAAATTTAGGAAATTTTGCAAAAATTCCTGAAAAATGAAAATTCTTAACTTTAAAAAAGTTTAATACGTCATGCCTACACAGTTTTAGAATACTGCTAACTGAATTAAGTACAAATAGTGTTAACAACAATTTGTGTGTTAATAATAATTTACGTTGCTTATGTTAAATTACTCTTTCAACAAAATATTTGACAATTTCGAAATCAGGACGAAAGTACAAAAAATTTCAAAAATATTATTTGTGACAATTTTGTCGAAAGACTCGAAACAACACAAATCTAATGAAATTATGAATTATAATAAATCTTACTCAAGGAAAATGGACTCCCGTTCTTTAATGGAAGGGAGTAATATGATTAGAACGACATGTCCATTAGAGGACAGGGATTGTGACTAGAACTACATATTAATTTATTGTATCCTCTCGTTCATTACTTGATGTGTACGTTATTTTTTGTTACGTTATGTATATATACGTTATTTTCCTTTTCTTAAAGTTGCACGTCGATGAGAAAGCTTATAACGTTAAATCACAAGATTCATCATATCTACATGACGTATAGTGACATACTTTCTATTATGGTTCTATCCCCAGAGGCTGTATAGATATAATTCAGGATTCCTCTCACTCTTATTTTTCGCGGAGACATATTTTGGCATTCTGCTTGATTCCGGCATCTTCGTGATGAAGATTCTGAGACGCGAAAAAACAGAGAGCATATGTGTGATATTGATATCACTTTAATAATAATTTCACATTTCTCATAGCACAACGACGCAGATGTCGGGTGTCTGAACTAAAATTAGATTTAAGATTGAATTATCGAAACGTTTCGTATTGAATGTGATTTCCGAAGAAAGGAGCTGTCATAATTTCCGGTGATTGATAAATAGCGCGGAATTTCTGGGAAATATTTTTACACAGAACAGTTAAGTAGAAGGTATACTACTGTTTCATAAGGACTATAAAATGAACTAACACGCATTTATAAAGCATATATGTAAAATATAATGTGTCTCCATGTTCTTCTTGCGGTAAGAAAGTTTATAGCAGCAATTTGGACGAGAGAGGGTGTAGAAGGGAGAATGAGAAGTGGTCGTTCGAATGGAATATGAAAACGAGAAAGAGAAAGAAAGAGAAGAAAAGGATAAGAAAAGGGGAGGAAAAGAGAGAGAGAAAGAGAGAGAGAGAGAGAGAGAGAGAGAGAAAAAGACAGAGAAAGTTATTAAGGAGATTATGGACGGGTCGTTGCGCAAACTTCAAAGGACCAATTCCCATTTTCAATTTGCTTTGGGGTAAGGGGAATGGCACGGAGACGGAAGCTTTGTGGGGGTCAAAGCCAAGCCGTTTCACCAGCGGCTAGATCCTTGCCGTCCGAACATCGATTCCGTGTATTCTCGGTTGCCGAAGAATCTTATTTCGAGAGTTTTTCCTCGGAGAAATGTACCGGAGCTCCAGCGGCTAGTCGCAACTGTACCACGAAAGAAACTCACCCCTGAGAACGACGGCAAGACGAAACGACATGCGTGTCTCGTTCTTATAAATACGTAAATGAAATGTACCTCCTTCTCTCATCTAACCGCGCACACCTCCACCTGTCGCGCCTGAACACGGGCGAGATAGGAAATGTCGCTTTTGTCGACTGTACGAGCGGTGAATTTCGCGAGGCACAAACCACTATTCCGAATTAATTCTGTAGGTATCGAAGTACATTATTGTTTTGCGCTCAAGTCGGAATTAGCATGTAAAACTCTGGAAATGCGCGGCCTTAAGTTCGCAACAGGATTATTCGAAATTTTTTTGTTCAAAAAGTAAACACTTAGTGTTTTCAATTATATTCCATCTCCAACAGCGTCTCGAATAATTCCGTAAATAATCTGTGGAAATCTCTAGAACGACTTCGAACTTTGAAAATAGGTTTCCACAGACTTCTCCATCATGAATTTCGAAAACGCGCAACGATTCCGTTAGAGACCCAGAAAATCCCAAGAGCGTGTAACTGTCGGAGATATTCGGAGCGAATCTTGAGCTCTGTATCTTCAGAACTCTACCTTAATGTCGAGTAAAATTTTAAAAAACTGTCGGCTAAAGTTTTCCTTTACGACTTTCGCTTATATTGATTTACGTGGAAATAACGAAGTTAAATGCACCATAACTATAATGCCCTTTTTCTTCGTTTATTGCTAATTTAGAAAAACGAGACTCAACATGACGCTATGGATTGAATAGCTGTGAACGATTCGCTTTGAAAGCCTTGACAATCCGCTCGACATTTGGTCGCCGCAGAATGCCGATTTCATTCGCGGCCTGTAGACCAGAGTCTCGACCTGGCAATCATCAATCTCTCGGCCGAGTGGCACTAATTCAGCGCTCTTGTCCCGCGATCTCCTCGTAAGCCTCGAACTTCGTACACTCCCGCCACTTAGGCGACGTTGTACGGAGGACAGGAAGGTATTTCGTTCGTGCCGGCAGTCGAATAAATAGCCGTCCATACATCAACGCCCTCCGTGATCGCGGGACTTCCACGGTACAGTCGCCTTAACATTGTCTACAGTCGATGGTTGAGAGACGCATTCGGTGCTCGAGTTAAGACGGGCAGTCAGTCGACGGGAAAGTACTCGATAGTCCACAATATCCCACAAGGAAATCAAGCTATCAAAAAAGAAAGTCAGAAATCATTGGCTTGGCCGTCGTTGTTTTCAGAGAGCAATTCATCACGTGATTCTCGTATGTCTTCTTCTTCGTGCGCGAATTTAATTTTTTGTTTTGAAGAGGCAGGAGATTCGTCAGTTTATCAGAATTTAAAAAATCCACATAAGACATCATCGAGAAAACGTATTAATTTCTTAGATCAATTATGAATCGACTTTCTTTTTCTATTTGATAAGCCTTAAATACAATGAATAACACAGGCAATAGGATCAGGGAATAACAATTTATCAGAAAGTGTGCATTCCAGTATATACAGTTTCTGATAGGCTGAAATCTTTTATTCCTGTTGCTTGTGCTTTTCATTGTGTTTAAGTTTAGGGTCAAAGATTCATAAACGATCTATGAATTTTTCAAAATACGATTACTAATATTCGAGGATATTTAAAGAAGATCAATGATTTTCGAAATACGATTAATGTGAGATATTCAAGGATGCTTAAAGGAGATCGAATAAGACGAAAAAGCGATGAAATAAATGTCAACCATTTTACAAATTCTGAAATGACGAGAGCAGCCGTTATTATTCTTATATCACCCTGTCACTCGGGGGATGGTGCTATATACGTCAACGAGACCGCAAGGGTCGGGCCGATAATTTCAACGGTGCGGCGACGCGAGCACACAAAGTAATAGAAGAAGCACGAAGAAGAAGTCCCATTCATCCGGCGCTCGTACCGGAAACTGACAAAACAGTTGATACGCCATGATATAGCAGCAGGCCACAGGAATACGAATGAACGTGGGTGAATATAGGAGGCGCGAACGAGAGTCGAAGGGGAGGGTTTGAGGAAAAGTCTTCGGTCTGTTGTGTGAGTGAAAGAGAAAGAAAAAGAGAGAGGAAAGACAGATCGTTATGAGAAATGGAATGAGAGGAAAAGAGAGATAGAAACGACACAAAAGGGAATGGTAAGCGAGAAAGTCATGGTGGAATGGCGAGGACGGCAAAAAATATTCGCGAATATGAAGGACGATCCCAGCTACATGGGGAGAGGAGGAGAGAGAAAGATTGAGGGTGATGGGGAAAACACGCACAGTAAAATGTCATCGAGCAATCCTGATTTACGGCGGTAGGAAAATCGGTGTCAAACTTCGAGTAGAGTCCGTACGGTCGGAAATCGCGAAATTTTTGTTCGAACTTTCATCAGCGCGTCTC
>Ga0157364_1006001_pt1 | contig 12421 bp, 8 predicted proteins | sample AttsexASBM2_FD_111476 | JGI IMG/M metagenome (GOLD analysis project Ga0157364, IMG submission 111476) | Fungus gardens microbial communities from leaf cutter ant in Ribeirão Preto, State of São Paulo, Brazil - Atta sexdens ASBM2 | ecosystem: Host-associated > Fungi > Mycelium > Unclassified ...
GTGTGTGTGTGTGTGTGTGTGTGTGTGTGTGTGTGTGTGTGTGTGTGTGTGTGTGTGTGTGTGTGTGTGTGTGTGTGTGTGTGTGTATGTACGTGTTATAATATTATATATTTATATATAATATTATATATTTATATATAATATTACATATTGTTTTCTTGCGAAAGTAATGTAATGAATTCTAATTTTCTTCTTAAACTTAGAATAATTGTAACCGAGAAATTTCCTTTTTGCAAGTTACGTCCATTGATTAGCTTTAAAAGAACTACGATTGAAATTTTATTCAATTCGATCAAAATTCAATTTTCATAAGATTTTTTCTATCTAGGAGTATAACAAGAAAGTATACCTTTCTAAATTACTTTATCAATAAACTTCTTATCTAATGTCAACTAAAAATTTATGTTATAAATTCTATCAACGCATAATAAATTTGCTAACAAAAGTAGAAAAGCTCTTCAATCAAATAGTAAACGGCATAACAAAGGTAGTCAAATATTGAAAGTACTGAACATTTTTAAAAGTTTAAAATTTTTCCCTTTTACAGAGGTTCTGCGCATTCTGCGCAAAAATATTTTTCTCAATAACCGCATAATATCTGCAAAGTGTCGAAATATTTTACAAAATGCGTGTTTTCCAATAGTTATCGTATATTCCAATATATTTCAGACATAAAACGTATTATTTACTAAAAGTCTATCCTGCTTTCTAAATACTAGCATTTTACGAATAATTATAGCTACTTTACTTGAAAAAATTAGCTAAAATATAATAAAATAGCACATCGTGTTAATTTATAGATGAAACTATTCCAATAAAATCATAATTGTGATAACACTATATATGAATAGTATCAATGTATCAATATTATAATAAAATGTAACCGTAGAATATAAATATAAATAATAAAGAAATTAATAATTTTTTATGCAAAAATCATCTTCTATTGTGTTTTACATTTTATATATATATATATGTAACTAAAAATTTAAAACGTAATACGAAAATAAATCCAATGTTCCACACAAGCGCGCGCTTAGCGAAACATTGTACTGTTATATTGGTTTGATTACATTGTGAAACTTTTTCTCAGTTATCGCATGTGCATATATCCTAATACAGTTCATTGCCTTTACATGACCCATTTGATCGTAAAGAAAAAAGAGTACATTCGAATACAAAATATAGGGAGCTTGATGATTTTTAACAAATAATTACCTTATTCAAAGGTTACACGCTGTACGATGTTGATGTATGCTGATGATAAATTTTGTAATTTTTAATGCACATACGAAAAATAAACTCAGAGTATAGCTTTTACGTATCTACGAGCGGAAATTCTTTGTACACTCATGATATTCTTTGTAAGCTCTATATCGGGAAACATACAAATATTATTACATGCAAACTTGGACTGCAAACATGTAATTCCATGGATTGCCTTTGGAACATTCAGCTATTCAGTTTATTTCAAATACTCTTTCGCTGAACTTTCCTTTAACTTTAAATAAATTAAATATCTACTCTTATTTTGTTCTATCGTCATCAAATTATTATAATTAGTGTTATAAGTTGTGATTCTATTCTTAATAAACTCTTAAGAGATTTTATTATATAATTTTTTTTAACTCGATTAAAATAAACTCTATTAAGCAAGCTTAAAGTGTATTAAAATTGATGATTGTTGCAATTTTGTTTTCAAATTACATATTGATAGAACCTGAATAGTATTAACGGGATCTGTACATAGCTAAAAATAGAAATATTTGTTTATTTTTTTTACTTTTAGAGGAGAAGTGTCATGCTAGATACGTGAAGTTAGCATGCCATATTTTCCATTTTGATTTTTTCGTATTTTTAAAAAATATAGAACTTTTATATTATATTTATATTATATTTTTATATTATATTTTTATTTTCTTTTATATTTTTATACTGCTTTTGGATATTTATGAAGTTAGCACGACATTCTATTAAAATAAAAAAAATAATGAGTTCCAGTAACATTTTTCATTCAATTCTAGTTTCTTATAAAAATAAAAAGAGTTCCGCATTTGTTTTACTAAAAAATCAAACTGAAAAAATAGCAGCCGAAACTCTGTTTAAAAATATAGTAGAATATATAAATTATAATATACATATATAAATCTTTCTGCTAAAACTAATGAGAAATATCGCTGAAATTGCGATAAATTATCAGTAAGACACTTTTTCTCAAAGTAACGTGCTTTCATATAAACTTAAGCTAAAACTGCTATAAAATTTAGACAGTAAAAACTATTTAATCCGTCAAAGACATACGTTCAATAAAATAGTAACAATACAGGAGTAACAATGTTATGGAATAAAGCATCAAGATTTTTTTGGCTTCCAGTTTCATAAAGCAACAGGTATAAAGAAACATAGTATGGTAGGCGAGAAGTGAATCCGATAAATTCTTTATCTCATGTGCCTTATATAACATAGACGGAGTAAATACTCAGAAATTGATTTTTCCAGAGTTTTAGAAGTTTTAGCAGTTCGTCTTCGAGTATTGTATTTTGATAACTCGGAGGTTAAGCATCAAATTTATGTTTAAGATATACAATCCTTGATATAATGTTAGCATATTATACATAAATTTAAAGTCTGCAAACAGTAATGCAGAGATTTTTACAAACGTATCTGTTTCTGCAAACATTAATTATAATATTTCTGTCACAGTAATGATATTTAAAGTAAATATTTTATTTCAAGCACAAGTTTATTCTGAACATTAAGAAAATATCATAAAATCCTTCTGATAGGCAATGATTTTATCAAAGCAATTTTACTTCGTAAAATTAAGACATCTTAAAAAGATTCGTTTCCTGTAAAGTAAATTAAACAACTTATAGTAAATTAAACATATATTAGAAGACTTATTAATTAATTTTTTAATTATATAATCTTAATATTATAATATCCAATAAAGCTTCCCCTGGTTCATAAATCGAAATCAAGTTAATATTGATTTTTCGGGAACATTTGATTTAATATCGACTACATTTTCTATTGATCTTCGAAGAAGATTGACATTTTATCAACGCTGTATCGAGAAAATCGACGTTTTATCAATGCAATATCGATAAAATATCGATACTGCATTTTTTTGAAGATCAATAGAATATCTAGTAGATATCAAATCAAACGATCCTAAAAATCAATCGATTTCAAATTGACTTGTGAACCCGGGCCGATTTTATAATTATAAGATGTATTTTTATAACATCCCTATATTATCCTTATCCAGAGCCAATAATTTCATGATATTAATCTTAATTTTCTATACAGGCTATACTGACACAATAAATATATGTATAACAATAACATTTATAACAATAATATTTTCATTAATTCATTTTATTATATTGCGTTTTCATTAATAGCATTTTTGTTACATAAATACATTGTACTTTCATTAATAGCAATTTACTGTTTTTATTCTGACTCTAAATGTTAGATATATGATTACATATAATTTATGAGAATAACGCCATATGGCAATTTCCAGTTGGCTAATTTAAGCAATTGTAACTAATACTTTATATTTCAATGGAAACAATAGAAAAGCTTTATCTTAGAAGTTTTCTTATCAGCTTTCATAAATGTAATCATGACGGCCATTATAATTAGTACCATTTAAAGTTTTAAGCATGCTAGAAAAGATCGAATTATACAAAGGATCGTAAATACGTGAAGCATCTGTAACAGTTTAATCCTAGAGACGATAGAATTACGTAGGCACTGAGACATTCGTAAATAGTTTCAAGTTTTCCTATTAATCCTTTGATACAAAAGAATATAATGCATATTTCATCAAGTTCTTAAATCAAACTCTCTAATTCACTGAAAATTGAAGTAAATCATTAAAGCTCATCCTAACTACCAGAAAATAGTTCCTTCGTGCGCAAAGCAAAGTTTTAAACACAGATTAATGCCGACGAATCTGCGCCATGAATATCAATCAGAAGATATTATCGCGTCATCAAATACATAGTTTTTAATGTTAAATGAATACAATATACAGAGAAATCCATGTATTAGAAAAAATATTTAAAAAAATTTTTTTCTAGCTGCACAAAACATTTTTTATCATATTTCTTTCACTTAAAAATATTTACAGATATTACTTTACATATAAAACAAGTTTCTTTCTACCTTATACAATAAAATCTGTATTGTTTATATTTTAATTTAATATGCGTTAAAATATATCCGCATAGATTTTCGTATAGAGCTATAATAGCTTTAGAGACATGTTTAATGTTCTGTTCGCACATTTAAGGGAATGTCGAAGTCGTATAGATTACATCAATCATGACATGCCCGAACTAAACGTGTGTCGATGATATTTCGTGATTATCGTATTAGGTGACTATGATTAATGAGATATGATGGATCCATTTCCGGACTGCTTGATAAACTGTCGGTAGGACTTCGGACCAATTACACGCATGGATAGCCTCTGATATGTCAAAGCATTGAGAACGTGTATTACTCGATCGCCCGAAGACACTGGATTTCGGGTAAACACCTCTGCACATGTGGGTGGATACCTCTAAGGTTACTATACCGTTACACACACACGCGCATTGGAATTAGCATATGACATGTGTGTCCTAGAATCACGATAATGATCCGTCACATTGATTCACCTGAATAAGGACATTTACGCGCAAGAAAGTCGCTTTTAGACTTTTGGCGAGAAATTGAAAGTAGTTGACCTATTATGCGCTGCACGTTAAAGTTAAAAACTTCAACGTAAATAGTCATCTAAGTACATTATAAGTTTCAAAACTATTATATTCAAGTACACGTTCTCGTGAAAGAGATTCTCTTTAAAAACATACAACATCAATTGTAGAAAAAAATCAGACGAAACGAGAACGTGGTGGAATGCACGAAAAGTAAAATTGGAAAACTTATTGTAAGTACTTTACTAACCACAAATTGCTGCGTTTTATATTCCGGTACCAACTTATTAAAGTTTTACGATTAAAAAGTTTCTTAGAAACTGTCTTGTTTCGTCCTAGGCTAGGTATTAAGAAAAAAAGAGTTATTCGCGAATCGCTTGACGATTTTTATCGGCAAAGATTTTTCATGATATCGCCACGAATATTTCATTGACGGTACGAAACGAGTTTTCCAATAGTAATATACGATATACCATTACGCGAAAACCGCCTTATCGTGTTACGTTGGTTCCGCAAACGCATAATGTAACGCAGTTATGATGCCGGGAAGTGCATAAGTGCAGTCAAGTGCAACAAAGAGTATGCATACGTACGGTATGTATGTATACTTTATATTGTGTATGCTGTATATCCTTTGTCGTACACATTTGCCACCATATCGGTATACGCTTCAAAGTATACTCGACGACAGTGTTTTCTCTCAATTTTCGTGACGTGCGCACAGCTGAAAGCACTCGGTATATATAAACTTGTCCGAAACGAGCTTAAAATAATCATACTTCATGATATATGTCATTCCCTTTAACAACAAAAAAAATTGCGGATTAAAAAGCAAATTTCATGTACGCCAAAGAAATATGTCCAGATAACACAACTGATCCAGTTAAGCTCAAAAAAGTATTTACATTCTCGAGTTCTTTTTGAATTAGCATAATGTATTCAAAATGAACTCAAAAGAATTTCTTTCCAATAGTCAACAAAGAACTCCTAAAAATATATCTTTTAAAACAATATCTCTTAGTATAAAAAAGTATAAAAAAAAGATATTAAAATTTAATAAATATTTGTTGAAATAGTTCTAAGTAAATTTTTTATTTACTAGATGTAAATCTAGATGTATTTACTAGATGTAAATATTTATTTGATATAAAAACTATTATAATTTGATTTATCTATCATTTATGTAAATATTCAGTAAATATTTATTTGCTAGTATTATTCGAAGAAATATATATTTTAAGGTTTAAATTTTCTTTTCAGTGTAAAATTCAGATTTCGCATCGTAAAATATACGCTTGTAGAATATGTAGAGGAAAAAATAAAAATGCTTTTATTATATAATTCACAAATCAAGTTATCGATTGAACTTGGTTATCTGATAATCTCAAGGTACATACTTATTAGTGTTTTCTGACCTTACAAGTCTCGTGAATCATGTAACATATACGTATATAAAAAATATATAAAATATGCATTTGAGACACTATGTCTCTTGATATAAATATAAAGTAATATTTCAGCAATAATTTTATATTTTAATAAGAATATTAGATATTTCGTTCAAATTGTCGGAACAGTAGAAATTAGTAACAGAAAGAGAAAAATTAGATAGATTTAAAATTTTTTAATATATTTCAAAGTTAAATAACCAAACTAAATTCCATTAATTGGACGAGTCTGAAACTGATATTCTCAGCAACTTTCTTTAAGAGAAAGATTAGCAATCAGAGTTGGATATTCAGAGGAGAAACTTACAAGTGGAATTAAATGCACCTTCAAAGAACTAATACAACCCATGGGAGATAAGACGCAAAATTATCTGAGCAAAAGGATTACTTCATATCTAAGATTTGTATATACACGAACAATTGCAAATTGTGCAACGACGTGCGAAATAGTAGCGCTTATCTATTTCAGATTGTTTTATATACGAGAGAGAAACAAAGACCCTGATTTTTAATCCTATAAATAATGCCTTATAGTAGCTGCATCATAGAAAGGGGATATATGACATCCTGCTACAATATAAATAAAATTTTAGTCTTATCGAGCTTTAAACAATGCTATTACTCTCGAGAATTACATTGCCATGATGATTTGCACTCGCGAAACAGGCAGTTATTTTTATCTTGACTTTCTTGACGGGACAATATCTCTTCTTCTTCACCGCGCTCTCACATTTATCTCGGTCACAGTTCCGCGACTTGGACGCGGTGGTGAATTTGTACTGTCGAATACCATTCTCTCGACGACGAAGCGTTCAAGCTGTCCGAGACGTTATTAATCGCTGTATCATTTTAACCACGTCCAAGTAGAAAATTGGATTTCGTCGGCAGACGCGCGATACATGTCGCTCGCACGCACGTCTTGATAAATTGTCATGAACTTCGTCATCGTTGTGTGTTGTATGTCACCAAACCTGCCATAATATATACGTGTACATTTATAATAATTTCACTCTACATAACATTCATAGTCGACGTGATAACACCGAAAGAGTCGTCCGACATATTTGTATATTAACCTCTGTTAAAATATACAATAAACGGAATACACAAAAAACAATAAGAATTGAACTATGTTCACGTGCGCAAAATATTATTTATTAATACTATTATATAATACTATAATTTATATAATCATATACATAAATAGAGTTTGCTACAAAATAAATAAATGTACTAAATAAATAAATGTAATAAATAAGTAAATGTCTTAAATAAATGTACGAAAAAATATGCTTACGTAAATAATACAATATAGTTAATCTCAGTTACTACTAATGCGAATTCGAACCAGCAAAATTTTCACTTTGCTGTAACCTTTCAATTTATTACTTTCTTAATTACCAATTTTTTGCAATAAAATATTTTTGCTTAATTTTATTATTACTAATGGGTTGCCAAGAAAATTTTATTCCAAAAACCTATATAATTGAATTATTTTTGCTTTTTTCGTTTCAAAGTTACACGTGATGAAAAATGGAAAAGCCAAATTCGCACTAGTGTGATAATAGTGTGACCGTGACTGAAATTTGATAACTGAGGGTTAATCCTCTGTCGGTTTAAAGGCACCATCGATATTTTAATTGCGAACTGTAAGCTTTAATAGATAAATTTAAATCTGTAAAAAATAAACCGATTTCTATGATAGTAAAAATTCGTTAAAGCTTTAACAAATATATCAGAATTTTTTCAGAGTTTTATATAATCCAAAACAATAAAAAAATTTGTTTCCTTTCTCGAAGACTCCTATTGGAACTCCTAACGGAAGAGTTAAAATTCCATGTCCATTGCGGAGAGTTAGATAATAAATTAAATTTTTTTATCTTTTTTATAAAAATAAAATGTAGAGAGACTTCCTCATTAATTAAGAGAAGATCTTACTTTTTGATGCAAACTTTCCTTAGTATTTTTCTCGTACGTACTTTACGAACACCGTGTAGGAGCTTGAGATATAGTCGAGCACTTTCCACTTGCTTTTATTGCACGAGAGGGAATGTTCAGCCGTAAGATGCAAGAAGAGAAGGAGATAGAATGAAGGAAAAACGGTTAATGTGATGTACAGTCCATGAAAAAGCGGGAGAAAGCCGAGAGGATTCTCGCACAAATGACGATGGCGTTTCACTTGCCACAAAACAATAGTGGTAATATCGCGTACAATAATGGAAATAGTTCAAGAAAATTACAATGGGCCGACAGCTCCGACTCTTACAGCTAATGTTAAATGATAATAATTCATGTGTGCTGATTAAAATAATTTATTAGTAAATGTAATAATAACGAATGAGTAATGAATAATTGTATAATGGTAAACTTTTGTCACACATTATTATTTAATTTTGTATCATTATTATTATTATATGTTTTTGTATTTATAAAATTCCATACAATTTTAATATACAAAATATATTTCATATATAAAATTTAAACTTGTATTAGAAAATTATATATATCTCATATATATTTGATTTGTAAGATTTTATTGTAACATTGGCAAATAATTTCAATTCCTGTATATTCGCAGTATTTTTAAACCATTGGATATCTTTTTATTGTCTATTTCAATTAAAGAATGCATGATAAAACGGATATTCAATAGTTTTAGAACACCCTTTGTAATAAAACAAACATTGAGTTCTAGAAACTATATTATCCCCTTTTACGTATTCTTGCGGTTGGTTCAACAACGACAGATCTTCCTGCGAGAAGTCAGTTTTTATTGCCTTCTCCGCGTATCTTGGAGGAAAATTACGTCCCGGTAGATACAGTTCGTCTGCGTCAGACACAGCATCCAGCGTATCAAAGTGAGATTCAAACACCCGGCTTCTTAGTATGTATTCCTGCACGAACTCATCGTCCAATACTTACTCGACTTTCTTTTACATCGCGATAGTAATTTTCTTGTATATATATATTACATCTCGGGCAGAAGCTTCACTTCTGTTGTCCAAGCAATTATTCCGTGATCGACGTCATAAATAGTCATAAATAGGATAATTCAAAGAGAAACCTAATCATAAATAATAAAACATCTCAATCGCTGATCTACTCAATTTCGAAATAATTTTATCTAATATATGTTTTAAATATTAATGGTTCACGCGATATTTTACTTAAGAAAATATCTTATCTGTTTTTACAGCACTTTATTTTATATTCTTCGTCACACCACACGTGATAATAATAACACTAATAAAGGGGAAAGCTTAACTATATGAAATGCAAAATGACATGTAAATGGTTCGGTACATATAAACGTTGCTGATCCAGATTTGGCTGTTGAACACGAGCAGCATCACTACTAAACGCACACATACTATATTTACCGAGCTCGCCCGTACAATAGGAGGACCCTAATTAAGATTAGACAGCCGATACGTTGGTAGAATACATCGAATCGTATACATATCTTGTAACAGAAGCAATGTCAGCAAGACTTTATTAAATTGTACGTAAAAGTAAAAATGTAAAATTCGTCATACATATTTTAAGTAAAAAGACTGCAACCTTTGAATATAAAAAAGATAATAATTAATATAACCCAAGTAAATTAGAAAAAATCTCGTAATCTTTCATATATCATTGAAATTATTTATTTTTTAAATTAAAATTTTGTGAACCTGCTTCTTAGATTGAGGACTATCACATTTAATTTTCACTTTCAACATGATGAAGACAGGGCCTTTACTATAAACTGCATAGACAAATATATGTATTTGCCAGAGGCAATTTAGATTAATGCTCTTGATTAAATGGTCCGGATCAGATGGACAACGTTGTAGATATGACAGACGAGCTGCGATTGCATCTGATAGGAATACATAGTAACCACCTGCCGAGCGTTTAACTCTCATTTTGAAATACCGCTGCATATCATCTTGGCATGCTGCGTGCGCGCAATTCCGTTGTACTAACAAGTAGAATATATAAGGTTGTATATCATCATACAACCATGTTACTGTCGTATGCATTTGAACTAACTTTAGTTTATTGAACTAACTAATGTTTATTATTTAATATCTACTTCGTAACATATGAATTATTCGAGAATAATAAAGTCTCTCTAGAGAATATATTGATCGCAAATGCCAATCAAAATCAACATTAGGTATTCGTACGCAAATTCAAATTCTTTATTAAATAACACATTAATTAAATTAATAAAATTATTTATAATTTTTGTTATTTGATAAAGAATTTGAATTCGCATATAGACATCTGTATTGTCCATAATTGGCTTTGTATTTTTGTGATATATAAATTGTTTGTTTGCAAAGCTGATTAAATATCTGAACATTGCTCATTATTGCAGAGAATACGTAGAAAATAATACAAATTTAAAATATGCGTTTCTATATCTTAATGAAAAATTGTAGTTTCACTATCGGAATAGAATTGCAATGCAAAATTATAAAATATTTCTACAGTATTTTCAATAGTGTAGAAATTAAAAAAAATAAAATAATATTTTGTTTGAAAATGAATAAAAATAATCCTACAATAAACATTATAAGTAACAGAAAATCAAGTGAGGAAAAACTGAGAAAAAGCAAAAATTAAAAATCGTGATAGAACTCTAGTAGGTAGCTGTCTGAAAATCGCAATCATGCTTGTGTGACGACGAATGCGCAGAATTTTAATCCTTGTCGCACTGATATGGCGCGTCGTGTTGACGTAAAAAATATTCGTGATCGACTGGTCATACAGGGCCGTTACAATAACGCTTGATGTTACGTCAATAACAATCTAGGTCACGCTGGAAGATTTCGCTTATTCGTAAAAAGTGGATTGAAGTTTTACAATTTCACGTAGAAGTTGTAGCAAATCTACGAGGGCAATTTCCGATAAACTGACATCGCCAAATTCTAAACCTTGAAATCGCTTTTCTCGTCAGTGGCGAACGTCAAACAAGTACTTTTATTACTTTTGACTTTATTCTAACAATATATTATTATATTGTTGTATTTTCTGCATATCATAAATTGACATATCTCAAATTATAACTTTTGCTTTGTGTATATTAAAATTTCTTATTATTTCTCTCTATAAAGATTTCTTAGTTTTCATTCTATTAATCTTTTTACGTTTCATTTTATCATTCCACATAACAATTAAAATTCGTGGTAAATCGATTCAATATAACATTCAGATGTATATTTTTTAAACTGAAAACCAGGCAACAGATGCAGCCTTTAAAGGTCAAGCGGAACCTGAGTAGTACGTCAGTTTTCGCCAATAAATATAGACTCCTGTCAATGCGGATAATTAATATTGATGCAGATTTGGTTATCCCACAATTCAATAGTCCACGTTTGATTCAGTTCACGCCTTATATTGTGTTCGATGAGAAAAAAAGACTAAACACAAGAACGCAGCGGACGGATGAAACGGACTCTCTCGCTCTGTCTGACGCACAATATCTTTTACTACTTGAATTGCGCCAAACGGCTGAAGAGCCAACGAGAGTCGAGAATCCAATTTACATCGGATATCTCTGAAATTCATGAAACAACAAGATTTTGTCCTTGCGGATATTATTAGTTTCATCACATAAGTCCCATCTTAAATGAGGTTTGTAAAAGATACATCAAGATTAACGTACACCTGGGTATTACAGAAACTGTGTTCTATTCGCGAGAATCCTGGCAGAGTTCGCCATCCAATTTCTACGTTGTATGCCTAGGCAAGGTCGGATCTACATGTCCCGTCGGATTTAATTTAAAGTTTGTACGTTTTATTTCACCGTTTGCGATGAGGTTCTTACGCACGAATGAAACTTTTAACATTTACCTTGAGCAAACGACGCGCCGGAAGTTTGACTCGCAAACAGAGAATCCTCAGTGTCGGGCCTAGAAGGTCGGTTGGCAAAGTTTCTCCTCGCGGGTATCACTTGTTCACATTACGACTTTCGTGAGCGAATCTTTCGAGCGTACAGGTTGCAATTTCCCTTTTTAATATTACGACGATACGCGACATGCAATACATATGGACAGAACGCTCTTTACATTCCTCACGTCACGCGCAAGACGCGCAAGCATACAGATGCAAGCAATATCAATGCTTTTCGTTTCTTTTACTGTACTTTTTTTCTCGCCACTTCTTTCCTCTAACTTTCAAAATTTTCCTACTTCTTTTCAAAAAGAACGAAAACTTTTAATTGTTCTTTTTTATTAACTACTTCAAATACAATACATTTAAACTTTA
>Ga0157364_1006002_pt1 | contig 12421 bp, 3 predicted proteins | sample AttsexASBM2_FD_111476 | JGI IMG/M metagenome (GOLD analysis project Ga0157364, IMG submission 111476) | Fungus gardens microbial communities from leaf cutter ant in Ribeirão Preto, State of São Paulo, Brazil - Atta sexdens ASBM2 | ecosystem: Host-associated > Fungi > Mycelium > Unclassified ...
TTTAGAAGGCCAAATGTTAACGCTTTAAAACCACAAAAAGGAGGGAAGATATATAAAATTTAAATTGTTATTTCGGTTGTATCAAATCTAAAGCTCAGAACTTTTTTGTACACCTAATACAATTAAAAAATTAATATATAATTTAATAGGAATAGAAAGCAAGTAACGCTTTTACTTTTATCGTTATTTTTTATAACGATATTTTATGCTAATTTGATAATAACATTGCAATTTTTATGATAGTAATGATACCTAAAAGTTAAGTTGGGAAAAAAGTCATTTTTGAAAATTAACTTGTTACCATCACGCGTCGTTTATTGAAAAAAAAAAAAAACTCATTAGTTCCGAAATACAATAAAAATAATAAACCTTAAGTCATAAGAAATTAACTCACTCATTCACTCAGTCGAGTATTCTTCTCAAATTTACTATGATTGATCAGTTTGTTGAAGCTTAAAATTTACAATATAATATATTATATATGTGATAACACAAACTATAGAAATCAAAGCCTTAAACGAGCTAAATGCATCTTAATACTTGTATGATTTTTATGTGAATTTATATATGTATGTAATCCCTAAAAACGTGCGCCGAAATGATTTTTAAACGCTAACTCTACTAAACTACCGTAATATCACGAGTAATATCACGTACAGTAATATCACGAGTTAAATTGACTAGCATTTTAATAAATTCTTGATGCTTATTCGCATCTTCGAAACGATCTTAATAACAATCTTAAAGTTTACTTCCAGTGAGAAATGACAATAAAAATCGACATCAATCTGATGATTTCAACGTCGAATCGAAATAACGCCCATTAATTAAAAAATAACAATCTAAAATAAAGTAAATCCAATAATTCACATCACTTAACCCGAATATCGATATCGATTCTATTATCATTTCTCACTATATCTATTGTATTTCGAGTAGTCAAGTGGACTATTGGATTTATTTTATTTTATTTTTAATTTTTAGATTGTTATTTTTTAATTAATTACTAGCAGGTAAATTACAAAATTACACATATTTAATTTACTAATTTACTTTTTTTTTTTTTAAATTTTGAACTAATTCTTCGAACTGGAAAAATTTTAATTTATAACACTAGCCGTTTTGGATTTTTAGAAAATCGTTCTATAAACTTTCACCTTTAATTCTTTCCTTTTTTCCAAAATTAATATAATTGTGAATAAATCTTGTGAATACTCATTAAGCACAATTCGTGAATGTGTAATATTTTGTCGTTTAAGACTTAAGGAGGGTCCTTCTTTGGCTACATCAATATGAATAATAATCGCAAATTAAATTGATAATTTAATAATAATGATGTTAATAAACACCTTGAAATAGTGATGGGCGTTATTTTATTATCTGTTACTGAGTAACTGTTATTGAGAAATAACTTTAGTAACGTTATCAGACTTAAACGGTTATTTTCAAATTCTTAATTTTAAATAAATAAATAAAAATTTAAAAAATGATTTTTTTCTCTTTTTTTTTTCAATTATTATATTTTATTTTTCAATCATATTAATATTTTTTAATTGATATATATGACCATACAAAAATTTGCGCTATTAATTAATAATTATATTGACATCGATCATTTGTGCATAAATTTATTTATTTGCACAAATATTTTAAATAATGAAATATTTCAAAATAGATTCCTTAAATGACTTAAATAATGAGAAATAATCCAAAAAATATGTGACTATTGATTAGGATATGTAGGATATTATAAAAAATAATCGTTTACGTAACCGATAATTGTTTAAAAAACCGTTATTTTGAAGTAACAGTAACTGTTATAATTTCATCATGAAATTTCATCATCTTGAAATTTTATAAAAATCATCATTGGCATCGAAGTTTTGCCCTTAGGTCTGCCGATTACCGATCGTTATATCTAATTTCTTAGGAAAGACAATGTAGGGCAGCGGCGTTTACTTTTCTTCCAAGAGTCCGGAAGAAATTGAACTCGCCGAATTTATATCGGTTTTCAGGGAAGATGGATAACGGGTGAAAATGAATCACACATTCTCCGACACGCCATTCAATAATGTTTTATTCCAGATCCGATCTATTCTCTCTTTTCTCTCGCCGCGCTCATTACAATAGAAAAGATATTAGTATTTCTTTCTCTCTCTTCTTTTTTAAATATCGTTTTGACTTCGACGGCCGCGAGAGTCGGGCAATTTAATCGCCGATACAATAGTAACATTCTTCTTCGATTATTCACAAAATTGATCAAACGTTTCAAAAATCTTATCTGAAATAGGAAATCCGACGTAATAGGAAAAAGGGAGAAAAGAGAATGATTACATGTATATAAAACGAATCTTTCTTTAATTAGTATCGAGGAAAGATACAAGTAATAGATTTCCAAAACGAGATGAACATTCGAAGTAATCTTCGCGCGATTTCCGAAACACTCGATCAGTTTTCGTGAATCGAATCGCTTCAAAATATGTAAGAAAAAGGGGAGGGGGGTTGGGAGGCCAAAGAGGAGGTTGAGAACAGTCGAGTTAAAAATAATGTGTTCCCGATTAATATTCTCGATATTCCGGAGTAAGTTAATTGTGCTCGCTTTAAGTACATTTATTTATTGTCCATTGCGTACGATTACTTCGTCGGAAGGCGCTCTCAGAAGGATTGAAGGAAAAGGGACTGCTCGTTTGTTAAACGTCCGATAATAAATAAAGTTAGGAGTTAAATGAACGGATGAAGTTGACGCGAGATCAACTTTAACTCAAGTAGAACGACAAGTCACGACAACATCAAAATGACATTAAAATAAATTGGAAATGATCGAAAAGTGACTTTTAATCATTTTATAGTCATTTTAACATCATTTTGATATCATAATGATTCGTTATTCTGTTTGGGAACACTCCTAATCGAAATGATACAAGTCACGAGGTGCTCGACTAGAATTGGTGGGTCACACGGTATATACTTGTTCGATAAATGCACGTATATGTATCTTTTTTATGCGTAAATGTGTGAGTGTGTATGTGTTGTGTGTATATATGTATATATAATTTACGCACAAGGACAACAGTAACAATAACGACAACAGCGAACATGATAACGGCCGATTTCTGCATCTCTTCTGTCTTTTTTTCCTTTTTATTAACGATAAAGATGTTGCGAATGATAATGACGTCGCGAGACGCTCAACGTCCTCGCAGATATAGACCCTCGAATTTCAGTTCGATTATCAATAACAGATTAATTAGAATTAAATCGAGAAATATCCACAGACTTCTGTATATTGTTCTAAACTGCCAACAGCAGTTTTTATAATGAAGTGCATCATATTTAGTATGGGATAAACATTATTTACTGATGAGAAAAAAGTTTTTGTGATTGTAATTACATGTAATTACTGCAATTGTGATTATTACTATTATAATGTTAGGAATAATAACTATATTGAGAAAAATGTTTTAGTTATCTCTCGCAAGATCAACTTCAACTCAAGTAGAACAACAAGTCACGATAACATCAAAATGACATTAAAATAAATCGGAAATGATCGAAAAGTGACTTTTTTAACGATCATTTTATAATCGTAACGATTATTTTGACATTATTTTGATATCATAATGACTCGTTATTCTGCTTGAGAATGCTCTTAATCGAAATGATCGAAGTCATGAGGTGAGAATTGGTGGATCACACAGTATATATTTGCTCTCTCACGAATGTTTAGAATGTTTGATAAATTTAACTATAAGTATCTGATTTATATCTTTCTGATTATGCAATACAAAATATTTTTCTAGTGTATAGTTCTATGAATAAATATACATATTTGACAATGAAAACGACTATAAATATTATAATTATTACTATAAAAATGGTTTCAATTACTATAAATTATAACCATTTTTGTGATAATAATAATCATTTATTATATAATCATTTTCGATTATAGATATATGTATATTTGCTGATAGAAATATACATATAGTAATTATTAGTATATCAGTAATAATCATAATCATGGTAATGTATAATAAATACCAAAAATTGTTCTCTCAGTGCAAGAAGTAAAATTTCAACATTAAAGGCATTGTTCAATATTTTTGTTTAAAATAAACAACGTTATCCTTTATTAATTTACTTAGAATAATTTAAATTAAATTACACACACTTTTACTGTACACTGCACATATTACATCCCATAGTAAATGTTGCTACCAGCTTCACATTTTACCATGAATTCACCAGCGGTCTAATATACAGAAATCTGTGGGAATATCAATGTTAGCAATTTGCTAATTTCAGACGCGCACATCCAACGATGTCACTGTGTGCGTTTCTCTGCGTCTCACATAGCCACGATGAAAGTAGTCCAAAGTAGTCTACAATTGCGCCACTTGCTCGTTATTGGTCTTGCTGGTGGTGCTGGACGTTAGCGAGATCTCGGTGACTCCTACGGACGTCCGCACCGCTGAAGTCAGGGCACCCTGCAATGGCACGTTCTCGCTCGCCGATTCACAGCCCGTGTCTACAAAATCACAAGTTCCATCAGTCATTCGATCGGCGGTAAGGGTGGAAAAACAGAAAGCGAATGTCTGGCTAAGAATGTCCGGAATGCATTGTCGCGCCCGCTCATCCCTCAGGAGGCGAAGAGATTCTTCCACCCCCGTTCGAGTGTCAACACGTGCCGTCGCGATAAAATAATTGAATTTCTTCATCGCGTTGGCGTATCGACGTTTCGCTGCTGGCAACAAAAATTTTATTACGAATAAAATGATTTTCAGTAATAGACCGATCTTTTCCCATCCGAAGGGAAGCCCCGGGGAGAAGAGGGGGAGGGGGAGGCGTTCGTTACCACGCCACAGCCGTATCGAATTATGACGTCAGAAGCGAGAAGTTAGGTGAATCTTTTTCTTGCAGTCATCGAAAGAATCATCGAGACTTTTTCTTAAGAACACACAAAAGTCAACAAAAATCAAAATGAACCTCCCTGGTGAAAATTTTTCTCATTTATACGAATTTATACGAATTGGAACATTTTTTAGAAATATTCGGAAAGTTTATATTTTTTCTCAGAATTTTTTTGTACATGTGAATTCTGAAATATTCTGAAATTTTTCATCCCATAATTTTTAAAAAATATTTTAGATTTTATACAATAACACATTTCATCAGAAATTATATTTACAAAAAATCTTAGAAATCTTACGATATTTTATAATTAGTATAATATATGAAAAATTCTGAGAAAGATTTTCTGAGAAATGTTTCAATTTGTACAAAAAATGTGAGAAAGTTATAAAATTATATAGAAATTCTGAAAAATTATATAGAAATTTTGAAAAATTACATGCAAAATTCTGAGAAAAATTTTCACCAGGGCTTATTTTTATTCTTCACGTCAATGAATAGTCCAATTTTATAACCAAAAAATCATCATGACTTTTATAATAAATAAATCATTTTGACATTCTCTTGAATTGGTATGTTCCTTGTGTTTTTTCTCGCATGCCATTATCGAGAAAACTCAAAGCTTTTCCGTTCGTATACGATAAGCGAATTCTGATCGTCAAATCGATCAAAGAAAACTCCGCTTTTACGACTTTATTTCTACCGACGAAATCGTTAATTTTTTAACGAAATCGTCGAAATGCTAGAAGAATTTTTAATTCTTTTGGCATTTCGATGGTTTCGTTAATTGTCAAGAAAAAATGATTTTGCTGAAGCATCTAAAAGTTTATCGTTAGATATAGATAATTTTGTTGGATTAAAATAATTATATAGAACGTTCAAGTTGGTCGCTAGAATGTCAAGATTTCTGCAGCATTGCTCATTACGTTTAAAAATCCTACATAATATTTTGATCCAACAAAATTTTTTTCAGATCTGTATGTAACTGATATTTCAGCAAAATTGTTTTTTTTTCCTGTTAAATTATTAACTCTGTTATATCGGATCAGTAGTAGCAAAAGTTCCGGTCCGATTTATTATTCAAAATTCAAGCAGCTGCAACTTCGTTAAAACTAAACAAAATTTAAATTTAAAAAAGTTTTAAAGCTTCAAATCTCTACTTTCGAAAGGTCACTATGTTTTTCTCTGAGTTTTTGTGAATTTGATAATTTTTACATATAGAAAACTGCGAGCTGGACAAAATAGTAAATTTCTTTCTCATTTTGCGAGCCTGTCACGTACCCGAAAAGAACTTGCGAAAATTTTCAACTTTCTAAAGTTAAAGCTTAAAGTTTTCCCTATAAAATCGTTTTAAAAGTTCCTAGAATTTTTTGTTACGGAGTTATCACAGATTAAATAAAAAGAACATTTTTGACTCTGATCGTTCATAATTTCGTTAAAAATAATCGTGTAGCAAATATAAAAGAACAGATTCTTAAAGTCGAAACTTCGCTCTATCGAATAATATAATTACTAATCTGATTGAAATATTGCGTTCTAAGTTTACATATAAACTTTTTTGGACTCAAGCCAAAACTTTTGTCCTGAACCAATAAATTCAAAATATTGTTGCTGGAAGGAATACACTGAGAGAAAAAAATGCAATTAATCATTATAATTTAACTATAATCATTTCTTAACTTATCATTTCTGCCAATAAATTATTTTTCTTTGTATAATTATAAATATAATAATTATTAAAATATATTGTAACAATAATTATGAACATGCAGCTTTTAATAATTATTTTACCATGCAGTTATAGTCACAAATATCAAACATTTTTCTCCCAGTGTAGAACTAAAGCAGATTGAATTGTGCGCGCGGGGCAATAAAAAAACTCTAATGCAGAGCAATAAAAAAGAGGACGCATATTTTGTCGATAAAACACAGGTCGAGCGCGATCAGCAGGAAGCTAATTTATTTCAACAAAATAAAAAAAAAGAGGAAGGGAAGAAGAAGAAAAATTCGCATGACTTCTCTTTTTCTCGCTTCTGACGTCGCAGTTTAGTATGACGGCTACGACGGAAAGAAAGGTTAGCTTTAAAATTCACTTTAAAGGAAAACGACCGATATTACGTAACGTAATCGCTGTTCCTCGTTGATGCAGACGCGCTCAGCGAGAGATATTTCTAAAATTTCCCTCGGATAATCCGCCTATAAATTTGCAAGAGGACAAAGGACCGTAGAACTGACGGTGCTGCGTATTAAGTTAATAATTTAGCGCCGCTTAAGCCGAATCATCTGGGCTACCATTAACGTGCGCGCGCGGATTTTCCCTGTAATCCGCCTCGTGATTGCGTATAGCCGGCCGGTGTGGTGCGATGGTTAATCATGGCAGCAATAACGATTTCCAAGCGGAAAATTAATGTTATCAATCGATCCCGAAAAGAGCGCATAAGGGAACGAGATGTGACCGTTAAAGAGAGACACTTTTCTCGCGCGGACGGTCGCGTTATAAATAAAGCGTTTAATAAACTAAAAGCTTTCCGGATCTGCGCGGATTGGCCCAGATTTTCTGGCCAGGACATTACAACAGCTGGCGTTATTCTATCGAATATCGCTGTCTCTTCTCTTGTGTATCGATTACTTTCTTTTCGTCGCGACAGTCGCGCGGACGGCAGTGGGCGCGGAGACGATTTGTCGACGGCGCGGATCGGATGTCATATCGGATTTTTCGATACAACGGTGAATTCAGTCGCCGGATTTACGCTGCGAGCTTCCCTTTTAAAGCCCGTCCTGGAAAGGGGGTGGGAAAGGGGATAAACTCTTTGCCAGCGTTTACGTTATTATTTATTCCGTGTCACGCTCACGTCACGCGTCGAAATGACATTCCATTTTGCAGACAAAACTCATTCAAACTCATTTAAATTTGAATTAGAAGGCTTATATAAATTAATCCTTTTCTTTTTTTAAACTTTATCTTTATAATCATCATTATAATCCTGTCCTTACTTTTTTGTAAACAATAATGAGAGGGAAATAGACCGATAGATGGTAAAAAATACAAATAAGAGAAAGAATCCTATACTTGGTCGAAGCGGATTTTGGTGCTTGATAAAAATTTATTTGAAAATTTACATATGAATATTATTCAAGCTCACGTCACGCGTGACCTGATATTCGATTTCGCAGGCAAAACCCATTTAAACTCGAATTAGAAAGCTCATTTAAATCAGGGTTGGTAAAGACTTTTTTTTTTTAAGAATAAAACATAATCTATTTCTTCTTAAATATGTTTTTAATGCTTCAAATATGCTTTAAGGGGATCCTAAAGCGAAGCTCGAATTTCGATGAAGGTCGCTGTTTTAGCGCATCGACATGTCTTTACATACTACCACACCAATATCTCACGCATCTATGATGCACGCAGTCTTGCACGTTCATGTCAATTTTCATATAACAAATTCGTTGCGATAAAGCACCCGGTAAAAAATTTTTCATGCGTGAATATGTATAAATATGTATAAACATACATAAATACACATAAATATCCATAAATGTATATTTATTTATCCACATGTATAATTATATATGAAATATGTCTATACACTTTGTTCACACTTCATCCTTCTTTCTTTTGTAAAATTACTTTTTAGTGTAATCGAAATAATAATATGAAAATATTAAAATAAAACATAAAAATAATTAAAAAGTTTTTGCACTATTTGTTTTAGAAAAAATCAAGTGTGAAGAAATGTAAAAAGAATTATTTATGTATAATTATATATAAAATTATGCATAATTATGTATGAGCAATTTTTTTACATTTTTCCAATCATTCTTTTCTAAAATAAACAATGCGAAAATTATTCCTTTAATATTTTTTATGTTTTCACATTACTATTATTCACATTTCTATTATATTAAAAAATAATTTTACAAAGGAAAGAAGGATGTATGAACATATTTCATATATAATAAAATTATATATATTTATGAATATATTTATGTATGTTTATACTTATACATATTGATGCATGAAAAATTTTTTTATCGAGATCTAAGTCTAATTCTAAGAACTCAACGTTATTTATTCGTGCAAACTACATGTTTGTGGATTATTATTTCGTAAGTACAGATTGCAAGACTTTCGTATAAAACCAAAAGTTGTCACAACTTGACAGCTTAAAATGCCATGTTACACTAAGAAATGATAAAAAAAATATCAATTTCGAAATTTTTTATCATTCTCGGCTATCATAAACTCCACCTCACAAAATCATATTAATGCGTATACTTTAATCCTGGAAAAGGATTTTCGAATCTGTGAAAGAGAAAAAAAGTATTTGTTATATGATTTAAAAAATTAAAAATTATATAATTTAGTCACAGTAATACAGACGGCTTTAGAATCCTTTTAAACAGTACTATAAAAAAAATATATAATTTAAAAAATATTAAAAACATCAACTAAGCATGTTTTAAAAGCACCGTTTAAAATACATTTAAAACCAACGTTTTACCAACTCTGATTTAAATTAACCTTTTTCATCTTTGTAATCTTAGTTTTATAATCATCATTATAATTTCGTTACTCTTTTGTAAACAATAATGAGAGGGAAATAGACCGATAGGTCTAATAATAAATAAAAATAAAAAAATACAAATAAGAGAAAGAACCCTACATTTGGTCGAAGCGGATTTTGATAAGCGGTGCTTGATAAAAATTTATTTGAAAATTTACATATGAATATTATTCACGTTCATGTCACGCGCGACATAACATTCGATTTCGCAGGCAAAACTCATTCACTTCAAATTCTAATTAGAAGATTCATTTAAATTAACCCTCTTTTTTTTGTAACTTTATTTTCATAATCATTATTAATTTCGTCGTTAATCTTTTGTGAAAAAAATTATTTGATAAGTGAATAACGAACATACATAAAGAGTTTTTGTTGAATCTAAAACTTTAAGTAGATACAGATCTAAAAATAATTTTGTTGTTGTGAATCATCAAAATAATTATGTAGGAAACTCAAACTCAAACATGATAAGCAGTGTTACAAAAAGTTTCGACATTTCAGCAAACAACTTGAAGGTCCTGCATAAATGTTTTGACAGTCTAATAAAATTGTTTTCTGTATCTAGCTAAATTTTTAGATACTTCAGTAAAACTCTTCTTTTCGTGTACAAATAAGAGAAGAAGTTTTATATCAAAGTCCGCAAAGTCAAAACAGATTCTGATGCTTAATAACAATTTATTTGAAAATTTACTGAATAGCACCAAATCCGCTTCGATCAAATATAGAACTGTAGAATAGGATTAGAATATTTCTTTTCTAAATATCTTTTAACAAAGATATCAATTCTTTCAAAATATTCATCTTTATTAATAAATAATATAATTGTCATATTATTTGTGCATTATTGAATATAGCGAAAAAAATGAAAAATTACGTCAAATGTTCTGCCAGGCAAAAGAAAATTTTTCCATGCAACGCATACTACAATTTTGCTCAAAAAAAGAAAACGAAGTTAAATTAATCAGATCACGTAGTTTGATATCGCGAAACGAGCTCGTAATCACTACATAAAAAGAACAGTTTTATTGAAATTTACATCTAAAATTTATTTAAAAATTTAGCTGGATGCAGATCTGAAAATAATTTTGTTTGCACCATCAAAATAATTATATAAGACGTTTAAACTGGTTGCTAGAATATTAAAACTTTTTGCATTAACGTTAAACTTTAATCGGTATTCGCGGATCCAATCGATCTGGACATTTTCTTCAATTATGTACGTTATAAAAAATTATTTATATATATAACAAATGTTTATTTACATATATAACAAATATATAACAAATGTTTTTCACATAATTTTACGTTACATACTTATTCCTTAAATTTTGACCTTTAAAATGAAAAAGAATCGTTGAATTATATTAACTCTATTGAATTAAAATACATTAGACCTGCGAGTATCAATTAAAGAAATTTCGGAGCAAATTAGAATTAAACGTTCTACGTAATTATTTTAATGATCCAACAAATTATTTTCAAATCTGCGTCTAATTAAATTTTAGATACTCCCGTAGCAAAACTCTTTCCATGTAAAGATTTTCCAATAAGAAATTGAACACCATTCTAAATATAGCGAACTAAATATTTAATATAAAAATGAGATAGATATTCACGCTATTCTATCTTATGCATTTATCTTATCCTATATTAATTACATCCTAAATATGGCGGATCAATCAAAAGTCTAGCATCAATTTATCCAAACGGTGTCCAATTTCTTAATATTCATAATCGGTTCTTATATTTAAGATCATTTTAAGTATAATCTGGTCATATTGAATCCTTTTACTTAGATATCGGGTGTCAGTAGAAAGAAAAAGAAAAGATCTTAAGTACAATTGTACAATCTTATGATTTCATAAACCAATCACAGAGCTGTGTTAATATCTTAAAACAATTAATTAAGATAGTCTTAAAATAAAAATAGACATGAATACTAATCGTAGTTAGCAACAAGTGCAGTGAAACTCTCACATTTCGTCATGGAGGACGCGCCAGCGCTGCTGCTCTGCTTCTTGAACGTGCTGCCTATGCAGACCTTGCCACGTATATTCTTGTCTGGCTGGAAGACGATGATGTAGACCTTGGGCGAGTAGAGGCAGACCAGAGTGACGGACGCGCTCAGGCTGATCGCCACGCAGAGGGTCGTGATCTGAGTCTCATGGGCGTTCCCAGTGCCGAAGTAGATCGGCACGAAGGCGAGCCAGATGATGCACGTGGTGTACATGGTGAAGCCGATGAACTTGCTCTCGTTGAAGTTCTCCGGGATCTTACGTGTCTTCACCGCGTACACGGTCGAGATGAGGATCAGCAGGGCGTTGTACAGCTGGGAGAACAGGAAGCTCATGTCCTGGATGTTGCACTTGAGGATCACCTGACGGCGATCCGGGTACGAGTGCCTGGTACCCGGCGGCTCGATGATCATCCAGACCAGCGTGAGCACCACCTCGGGAGTCGAAAAAGAACCTGTCTCTCTCTTTTTCTCTTTCTCTCTGTCTCGATAAAATGAAACGCACAAAAACGGAGCAAAATGCCTATTTCGAACCTTATCAGGTATGTAAATATGAAACCGGAACCAATGGATGGCCATAGCTGTCAATGTAGTTGCCGTCAGACGGCGCCATTGACGCCATTTCCTTGTTCTGACATCTGACAAAGATTTTCAACTCACAACAATACAAGTTTCAACTCACAACAATACAAGTTTCATACAACAGTATAGTTTGTAATAACGTTGAACATGTCGAATTTTGTCCCTGGAAACTACGATTTGCTGACAGCATTGATTTTCTGTTACCATTTGAAGAAAACTTGCAGAATCGCATTGAATGCTTGTCGAAGCTTACGGTGAGCATGCTTTTGGTAAATCACAGTGCTTTGAGTGGTTTAAAAAATTCAAAAGTGGCGATTTTGACGTGAGAAACGAAGAATGTGGAAAA
>Ga0157364_1006003_pt1 | contig 12420 bp, 5 predicted proteins | sample AttsexASBM2_FD_111476 | JGI IMG/M metagenome (GOLD analysis project Ga0157364, IMG submission 111476) | Fungus gardens microbial communities from leaf cutter ant in Ribeirão Preto, State of São Paulo, Brazil - Atta sexdens ASBM2 | ecosystem: Host-associated > Fungi > Mycelium > Unclassified ...
AACTTTAGATAGTAACTTTAGATATCAGTTAATCAAATGAATGAATATTAAGACATATTGAGAAGTGCTTATATCAGTGTTTAACGTTATTCTCCTTCTAAGCCTTCAGGGGTAAAGTATACAGTTCCATATATCGCGTGCTTTGCCATCATTTTTCCTCTCCACAAAAAAAGGGTTTATTTATGATTTCTATTTACAAAACAGGACGCCGACTTTACAGTGTCGTCGTTATCGCTTTTGTCATTGCTGGTTTCTCTTTAGTTATTACTGTTGTGATAAATTACGCTACGCAAATAGTGAAGAAAACGGTCGAGAAAATTAATCGCTCGACCGAGACTTAATTCTAGATTGTCGTACAGGCGACGTAGTGAAATAATGTAATGTGTATTAATTGCTAATTGTCAAGTATAAAATATGTATTCCCTATATCGTCAAGCAATATATATCGATCAAGTTCGTTCAACGCGCACGAGACGAAGACAAAGCAAGCGGAAGTGAAAAAAATCTTGGAAGCAAAGTGACGCGGAGCAGTGCCTTAGAAAAGCTGGGAATCAATGAGAAGAATCTTTTGAATTAAATCTTTTGAAAAGTAAAACAATTTTTCAAATACATACATCAATTGAAAAATGCATTCAGCAAAAGACAAGGATATATTCATATATAAAATAATTACGACATATGTTATATGTCTAACAATATTAATTCCCAACTTTTTCAACACGTGTGATCAAATCAGCTTTTACGAAAAGCGAGATAAGTCCCTCGATAAGTATATGTATCCCGATTTTACAATTTTACATCACCTTGCTTCAAGATTCCTCGATTGTCATCGTTCTTCTATCAACAAATATATTTCGCAGTTTTAAAAGGAGAAAGTTTATTCTCTTTAACGTGCGACGGAAGATGGATACGATCTGTTCTGTGTTTTTTTTTCTTTTCGCCTGGGAGAATTGTTGTCTACTTAGATACAAAATTAATGAGCGGATATTAATTAAGTGACGGATATCTTTAATAACGTCGCTGAGACTGGGCGTTTTGGTAACCAGCACTGCCACCTGGAAACAACCATAGCTCCTCCGTTCCATTACTCGAGAAATATAATTAGTGTTCTTGCTTCTTTACATATACATAAAACTGAACGGCCTACTTATAGATCCTTGTACGATATCGCTACCAATTCTTTACCTGCCTATTATTTTTCGACGTTTTCGACGTGTGTATGTGTACGCGTACAATGAATATACATCATAACTTCATTTGCCTTTGATTCTTAAATATTTAAAAAAATGGATTTCTTGTAGATTAGCTTTGTGATGTAAATATCTTTATGGACAGTCTTTTAAACTTGCTAACGATCGAATATTGCAAAAATCTCGTGTATGTTTAAGTGGATTAAGAATCTTTCTTTGCTATTATGTTCTTGTGATATCGCAAATGCTCTTGTAATAATATAAACGCTTTTTGTAGAACTGCAAATACTTTTAGTATTGCGAATGTTCTCGTAAGACATTGCAGCAAACATTTCGGTGTACTAATAAGAGCTGTTGATAATGTCGTTAAACATCTCTTGTAATGTTACACTCGTACCTAACACATAACTAGATATTTAAATTAATATCGTCTAATAGCCCTATAGGTTGTATATTTTTTGCGTTACAAGTCATTACATTGTGTTCAGTACTAACTGTAATTTTCACTTGATTTTTAAACGACAGTTTAACTAAATTTGATCTGACCTTGTATTTTGGGAAGCGCAATTCTCATAAATCTCTCGGAATCATCTTTAATAATGTCTTTGGTTATTGTTTTGTATATAATGAAATTTCACCGACTAATTATCCAAAAGTTTATCCTAAATTAAATTTTATAGAATGTCCTACATTTTCCTTGTCAAAAGTACAAAAATGTTCATATAAATCTTGCATATATTAGGTGTAGTAAAAAGAAATCCATTATTTTTCCATTCAATTTCATGCAAAAATAATGGATTTCTTTTTACTATACCTAATAAAATAATACACTACATATGTCGTTTATGATATCTTTTTTTGTACCTTCCGGATGTTTCTTTATATATTATTACTTATTTAGTATATTTCACGTATAAATTCTACATAAACACAATTTCTTTTTCCAATCGACTTAACTAAATTTGTTTTCCTCTGATCAATGAACTTTTCTGAACTGCGAGTTGTACTTACCATAGTCCTGTTTCCCATAAACACCGTCCTGACTCGGATAATCTGCAATTACAAGAAAAATATTTATCACAACGCTTCATGAAAAATGCCGAAAATATATAATAGAAGCGAATGACTCAGACGAGAAATATTTGAAACGAGTCGAACGAAATAACAAAAAAAAAAGCTTTATCATATATAATGGTCAATTGAACGACAAAGCAGTCATAGCAAAATATAAAAAAGGAATACATCTCCATGAGAAAGTGACAGGTAATCAATTAATATCGTTTAATTGCTTCAAACGATTTAAAAATTTTCTTACAAATTAAATAAATCTACGAAGAAATCTTTATAATAATATTGAATTATAGATTAAGAAATCCAAAATATTATAAATAAAATCAGATGATAGAGGATATATTGAAAAAGAATAATAAAAGGTTTAACGTGATAATTTATACACTTATATATATTGTTTGTTTTAGATGAGAAAGAAATTGCACATATCACGGACCTTGTAATCCTGGAGTGAAAGATGGCAGGAGGCAGTGCTGCAGTGCTAGTGTCTTGATGAAAGGATTCGTATCCAATTTTTGTGTGATTTCTTATTACGTTCAAAATGGGATTTGTAACTGCGCAATTCATTCGCATCGCTCGTGAGTAAAATACAATTCAGAAAAAAAAATTTTTTTAATTCTATACAGATCTAGCGATATAAAAATCTAAATATCCGAAATAATAGGAACGAGAATGTAAGAAAATATCCGAAAAGGAACGAGAATGTGTGAAGAAAATTTCAAGAACTTAAAAAAAATTTCAATTCTAATGGTAGACTTCGAGAAATTCAAGTATTTGAATTTCTAGAACATAAATCGATGATCTGACAAATTGACAGCGCATTTGCTCTCTCTTTTGTAGTTTAAATCAGAACGTTTCTCGTCTGAATCGAATTGTGTTTTACGTTTTTATTGCGGAATCGTGTTAACTCGGATGTAACCCGGAAAACAAAAACATTAGGTAGCGATCTTTAAGAACTCACTTATCATCGGGACATAAAATTATTTGTCAGAAAAGAGATCCCATTATATACAATATCTTAAATTCAATGTTTTGCTAGAAATTTTATGTGGAGAACATAATAAACTATTTATTGTCATAATAATCTGATCTTTATTAACTTTTCTTGAGGAACATTTATAATTAACATTTCATTAAAATTAATAATTAAATTCCCTACCATGATTTTGTGACACAATTTAATATCGTGACACTTCTTTGCTGGAAATCTCTTCGAGCAAATAATTCAATATTCCATCTCTATGATAAATAAGCCCTTAAGGAGCGCTCCAACGGCTAGTTAATGAATTGTATAATGTGAACGATGACAGCGAACGAAACAACTAACCATAAGGTTGCGTCGAATAACCCCGGTTGATTATGTTGACATTAGATCGGTCGTCATATGGATTAGCTGAGACATAACCGGCCCCGCCCCCCGGTCCCGCGATTGACACTGCCTCCTGCTGGTAATCGGCTAGACATGCATTATGTAATATTAATAACTGTATATGGTGTCCCGCCGATCTACTCAATTCGATGCTTGAGTACTCGATTAGTGGATTATCGCACGTTTTGAGTACTCACAATCAGTACTTGATTGTCGTGATACTGTCAATGTTACACGTAAAGAATGCGTCAAGCTTAATCAATCCTTCACATTTGAATTTTTATTTTAAATTATTATAATATTATAGGAAAGTCACATTTGGAATTAAAATTTTAAAAATCTGAAAGTTTTGGAAAAAAAATAACTTCAAATTATTAGATCATGAGGAATTGATCAAAATTAATTAGCGAGAGACAAAGATACACAAATTGTAATGGAAACGACGCATGTTGCATACAACACCTCTTTAGTGTCTACAACTCACCTGACGGCGGAGCTTTGCCGTAACTGTACGGATCGTTAGCGCCGAATCCTGCAGCTGGAACCGATGACGCCCCACCATATCTGCTATCTGCTGCGGACGGTGGATAACCCTATATGGATAATTAAAGACAAAATAATCATAGATCTATATATATATATATATATATATATATATATATATATGTGTATATATATTTTAATTGAAAACATAATTAACAATTTTTTAATTAACACCAATAGAAAATTCTATTAATTTCGAAAGATTACAATTGTGTAATTATTTATTATTTAAATTTATTTAGAAGAATTAATTAAATTAAATACTCAAAAATCTAGAATGTATTTTAATATTCAAATTATTAAGAATTATTCGTTTTCAGAATTGTCTCGAACATATGTACTGTCGTATCAATTTCATTTACCGTTTGTCCATAATCCTGAGGCTGCTGATAACTCTCATAGCCCTGATAAGACTGCGTGTAGCCTTGCTGTGAGCCATAGCCACCGCTACCATATCCTACGGACTGTTGCTGCTGCGGTTGTTGTTGGCTGCTATAAGCGTTACTTGAACCTCCATAACCTTGGCTATTATCATTCAAAAGCAAAATATGTTGTTAATACATTCATTTTCTTTGTCTTATTAATATATACTTCACTGATTATTTTTGAACTTTTATATGTAAAATATAAATTGTAACTATTTATTAATTATATATTATATTATTATATCTTCAATATTTTTTTAATTTGTTATTATATTTGTTATAATGTCTATAAATCTTATCGAACATTTGTTTATTATTTTTGCAAATTTATTATTTCTAAAAAAAGATTATGTTTTGAAAACGGAGATAAGTATGAATGTATTTTAGAAAATAGCTTAGACAGTTAAATTGTACCTTTTATAGTATGTCATAAAAAGTATATATAATAAATTAATTTATTCTTGACAAAAGATTAAACATATATAATAGTAGGTGTCTTCAACATCAAGCTATAATTTCCAATATTGATTGAAAATTAATACTAAAAGTGTGAGAAATATCTTAAGTAATACAATTTTGATAATTCTCTTTTATATATATATATAGTTCATTAAATATCTTAATAAACGCACTAATACATTTAAATATTATAAATATATAAAACTAACTAAATATATAAATATATAAAAAATTAATTTTGATTAATGTTCGATATTTAGTAAACACATGACTGAAATTACACATGTCAATTTAATTTTCAATCTTTAGTTTTCAAGAAAAAAAAATATCTTTAAATGTTACGATAAAAAGAAAGTTCCTGTGATATTCACCTAGGAGGTTGTGTGGCGTAGCCATTAGATGGTTGGGAAGACGGCTGATCAAAGCGTGGCCTTTTGGAAGGTCCACTCGAGCTAGGTGGGCCTCCTCCTCGTTTCGTAGGACCACCACGTCCACCACCAGTCCCCCGACCACCACGATCGAAGCCACCACGGCTGGGTCCACCTCTGCTTGATCCTCCTCTGAAACGATAAATTGCATTTGAATAAAAATATAATTCTATCACATTAACAAAATTCTCGTTGCAAGAGTGCATGAGAGTATCACTATATTTTTCATATGGATTTACATAGCTCGATTTCACCAGTTTCATAACATCAATATTATAACTTCGATGTAAATCAAGTGTAAATGTAATCATTGTAATTTCTATGCTTGTCATTTGTTTTTTATTCCTAATACTAAAATTAACTGTTAAGTAACTAATGACATTACATATATTCGCAAATAAAAACTTACGTCTCATCTTTATATACTAATAAATTTTATTGTTTTATTGTCTTGTAGTGTAAACATCTTATTCGATTCTCTTTATACATATTTTTTATCATGACTTTTTGATGTCAAAAATATCTTAGTTTAACAAAAATTTATTTTTCCGACTGTCAAGCCATCGTATTAGCTCTACTACTTTAAATTTTGAATTTCCAATATCAAATTTAAATTCAGCAAATTCAAAAACTTCTTATAATATATAATTATTAAGTTATCGTAAATCATTCAATAGAATTTAAGAATAAATTTGCGATATATTCACATGTATAAAAGATTTTTTTCAAGAAGTTTTCAAAAGAACAGTAACCATCATTACATAAATAATTTTACTCAGGCTTAAATAAATTATTTTGGAGCTAAGAATTAACTCTCACCTGGATCCTCCTCTACCTCTATCCATGCCGCGACCTCGGAAATTGTTGCTACCTCCGCGGCTATCTCCCCTGCCGAAGTCACCTCTACCTCTGCTACGGAAGCTATTACTACCACCACCCCTTCCACCACCACCTCGTGGAGGACCACCCATTCCTAATGGTGGCGGGCCACCTCCAGGTCCACTAGACATTCCTGCTTCTGGAGGTCTATGTGAATGATCAATAAAAAATTATATTAGCTTATAATACAAACTTATAAACTTTATTATTAAAAATATATAATATAAAAAATTTATAAGATCTTATAATTCTCAAAAGTCACATTTTGCGATAAATTTATCAATAGGCATTAGTAGAAAGTAGTGTATTATTAATAATGTATATTTATTAAATATATTAATATTTTTCATAATATTGGAAAAAAATTAATATACAATTTATAAATTAATGACAAAATTAAATATTTTATAAAATATGATTAATTTTATTAGAATATAAAATATATAATAATAAAATGCTTACCCTGGAGGAAAATGTCCACCTCGTCCACCTCTGCCAGGAGGGCCACCTCGGCCTCTCATTGGTGGACCTCCTCTCCCGCCAGGTCCATTACCTCGTCCGCCACGCATCATGCTACCACCTCGAGGAGGACCACCTCTGTTGCAAAATAAATATATATTAGTTATTTTTTTCATATTTATTTTCATATTTATATACATAAGCATCTCTATTTGTACAATTTTATTAAATTCTTTGTTTCATTATGCCACATTTCTTTTTTTTTTTAATTAAAAGAATGGAAACTAATTAAAAGCAACATAGTATTTAAGAATTTTTTTCTGGAGCAAAAATTGTTTCTTGAGAATATTAAAGGTGTGGCAAGTGTGTCGAGTTAACTAATCTGCATCATAAGTTCTTTACCTTCCTCTTTCTCCAAAACCACCGCGTCCCCTCATTACTCCACCTGGGCCTCCACGGCCTCGAAAACTACCTCTACCACCTCCTGGTGCTCCCTCCATTATTCAAACTTCCTATAACATATTTTGATTCATATATTATATATCAAATCTAGAAATATAAAGCTAAAAATTTTTAAGTACAATAACATAAGTATTTATTAATAATTAATCCTGAAATTTTTTTTATCTTTCAAATTTCAACTTTATAGATCAATCAGCTGTTCAAGATTTGTAATTGTACATATTTGCTTGATATATCAGTGAATGTTTTCCAACAATGATACAGTAGGCTTATTCTTTTTAATTGAACTTTTTAGAGTTAATTCCATATTGGAGAAAAAAGAAAAGATGAATCATGTATACAAAGCTAAAAAACAAACTTATGCCTAGTTTTATCAATGTAGATTGGCTTTAATCTCAGTTCAATATTGTTTATTTTTTTCTAATTTTTAAAAAAAGATGAAAAGTTAGTTGAACCAAGATTAAGATTAAACTATATTAGTAGAAATGGACATTAGTGTAATACAATGAACTATAATATTATATTCTTGTTTGCCAATGTTAAACAAGGATAAAACATTTCACTGCGTTTTTGCTGGTAAACATCCAGTGTGATTTTCCATTTAATGACACAAGTTGGCACATAGCGGTTTTGACTGTAGCAGATTTTAAACCGATCTGAGTTGGATTGATGCTTTGCTATTGATTGACGCTACATGTACTATCAATAATGGAACTTGCAATCATTAATCCAATAAGGATCGATTCAAAACCTATATAATAAAATACAATAAAATAAAATACAATAAAAAACATTAACATTCTATTTTTTTTTGCAATTTCAGTGATTAACAAAGATAAAACAACTTGTACTGATTTGTGTCATCAAATGAAAAGAACCTGAGCTATTCTTTTTTCTTGATGAAGATGGAGATAAAAAAAGAAGAACAGGCATAAACGCTGATACATGCCTAGAATTACAAATTAAATTTGAATAATACTGATCTATAAAAGTTAAAGCTTGAGACCATGAAAAATTTCAGAATTAATACATCTAAGAATTAAAAGGAATCTTGAATTCAGAAATTTCTAGAACACGTTAGATTCGCACAGTATCACGGTTTGTAACATTTGTCCAATCTGAAAGCAATTCAGTAACATTTTTCATCAAATTCTTTCAACGAAAGATACTCCGCACGTTAGTTATCAGTGCCTTTGTAAATACGGAAATATTGTAAAAAATAATAGAAACCCTCTCTCTCTTACTCTTTCTTTCTATATTGAAATGTCGAATTGCGGCGTGCGTGAATCTCTTTATTTGCTTCTCTTTTATTCAGATCTCAGCGAGTTTTAACAAGATACGGCAAGCCACGACGTATCACCGACGCTATCTCGGAAAGTTCTATGAAAAATGTCCTCGCAGGGACGCGTCTCAGAGACACGATATGAGATTTAATTGAAGCGAACTCTCGAGCAAAAATCCGAAATCCCAGATTCATGAAACGACATGATTTACAGAGACTAATGTTTACTTACGATGAACAGACGGCTATAAAGGCGGCTCATAAATCAGGGACGCTCGCACTAACAAACGAGCAAAATGGACGTCAGCAGGTCGGCTACCGTAGCGGAAGTAGTGTTGTGAAATTGCGAATTGGAAGGACAAACTCGGCGCACGCGCGGCGAGGCGACGCTAGCAGACGCTGTTACTAATCTCAGGTGCGTACATATTTTGCAGGAACAGTGGGTATCATTAGATCCCTCGCGGGAACTAAACTTGAGCGACGCCATACAATTTATTGGCATACCCTGGTGGAAATGTTTCTTACACTTTTTCATGTAATTCATCAAAATTTTTAAAAATTTCAAAATTTTTGAAAATTTCAAAATTCTTTCAGAGTTTCAAATTTTAGCAATTTATCATAATTTTTATGTTAATTCCAGAATTTTTCAGAACTTTTAAATAGTTTCATTACTTTTTCGAAAATTTCTCTGATATTTTATACAAATTTAAATTTTTCAAAAGCGTCTAGAGATCAAGTCTAAATTTTTTCTAAAATTTTTCATGTATGTAAATTCTGATCTAAAATTTTTAGATTTTTCATTCTATAATTTCTGGTGTAAAATTTTACAAAATTTGAAATAATTTGAAAGGATATTTTTTATTTATTATTAGTTAATAATATCATCTGTGAAAGACACGAAATGAAAACTATTAATTATATAATAACAACATTAAGATATAAAATTTATTTTTTAATTTATCCGATTAATAAATTCCTTTACTACATATATAAACACACACAAATTAAATTGAATAATTAACACATATAGCGCTTAATTATTGTCATAAAAAGTAATGCAAATAATACGTGAATTATTGATGTAAATAGCATTAATAATTTATAGATCTGCGAGAAAAAGACATTCGATGTAAGTTAACGTTAGTACGAGCCTGAGACCGATCACGTGTTGAATGACGTACTCACGCACGCGCATGATAGTCCGATACGATTTGTCTATCCAATTCGCAGCATTAAACGGAAAAAGAAGAATTGATTCGCAAGAACTACGTGAGTCAACTCACATCATTTATTCGAATCCGCTGCCAACCGCGGGCTCCAATTACCAACAGCATTCAATATTTATTTATAGTAATTTATTTATCTAAAGGCCCAAGGATACATACATACATACAACACATCGAAAAATATATAGCAAATATAGTAAATCATCATGTTATTATATTGTAATCTTTAATGATCAAATTTATACAAGTCCACTGTATAAACTTTGTATTACGTATACATATTATTATATACAATCATCAATTCATTATTATATTATACTATATTATTTATACTATCAATTTATAATAATAATAATAATTTATTATAATAATAATGTCAAAGATACAATATTTTTGATGTAAAAAGAAGCCCATTTCTCGAGTCCGTTCTTAATGCTCGTTTTATTAAGGTACATTCACATACAAGCATCAAGCAGCAGAAGCAGCAATCAATCAACGAGGCGGTTTTTATAGTGGCGTAAAAAATATTTTTTACACCAAATATTTTTTACTGCCGTATCATCCAACTGATTGGTTGCTGCTTCCATGTGATTGCTTGATGCTTGCATGTGAATGCATCTTTACGCATTAAAAATTAAGAATTGCGAATTAAAAATCAGACTGGCGTCTTATATTAGCGGAAATTTACAGTGAGATCAATCACAATCATAGTAAAGAAAACAGAGTAATGCCTGCAGAGTTGTGATTGATCGTGCTGTTCCATTCATCTGTAAAATTTTCACTCATGAACATGGCATGCTAGTCTTAAGCTGGAAATAAAAGCATAAGCAATAGAAACAGGGAATAAGAGATTTCAACTTATCAGAAACTATGAATAATAGAATAGACGCTTTCTGATAGGTTGAAATCTTTTATTCTCCGTTCCTACTGACTGTGCTTTTCCAACTTTAAGGGCTCCGCACAATAAAAGGAACAAGGAACAGAGAATAAGAATTTCAATCTATCAGAAACTGTGTATTCCACAATACATGATTTCTGATAGGTTGAAATTCTTATTCTCTGTTCTCTGTTTCTTGTTCCTTTTATTGTGCGGAATCCCTAAGACTGCATTTTCATGCTGACGCTCGATTCGAACATCAAAACAGGTCACTTGGTCAAAATTGATACTTGGTATTTGTCAATTGTATTCACGTGATTTATTTTGACGCTTGAATCGAACGTCGAGCATCAGCATGAAAATGCAGCCTAAGAACCAATCAGAGAACAACAGAGAACAGAGAATAAGAATTTCATCTATCAGAAACTGTGTATTCCACAATACATGATTTCTGATAGGTTGAAATTCTTGAGGTATACAATAGAAGGAATAAAGAATTAGGAATAAAGAAAAATAAAAGATTTCAACCTATCAGAAATTGGATACACTGGAATACACGGTTTCTGATAAGTTAGTATCGTTATTTCTTATTCCTAATTCCTTCTTCCTTCTATTGTGCTACATCATTATTCTCTATTCCTTGTCCCTTTTGTGCGGAGCCCCTAATATACTGGCGCGCCGCGCGCTCGCTTAACGCAGGCAGCTAATTACAAAAAATAAAGAAAAACCCTAGCTTGCTTTCGCTGGAAAAAGATAGCTGATAATGTCCCCACATCGCCGTGAGCCACGTGACCCAGCCAGCGCGCGCGATGATTGGTCGGCTATGCGTCATTTAAACCGGCGAGCCGTTGGCATTGCATGTCTTTCGTGATCGTGAGTGCTAGGACTGCTAGGCGGTTTGAATTGAACAGAAGTACGGTGAGCAGCGAATTCAGTGGGTGTTCCTGCGGTACGGCAGCGTGTCGCGCTCACGGCTGTTCACTCTTCTTTTGCTTCTTTCCATCAACATCCTCATCGTGGTTCTTTTTCTCACGGACACAGAAGAACGAGAATAGAATTGAGAACCAATCGGGTATATAACGTAAAGCAGTGCGCATCAGTCATTGAAGTATACAATAAACGCGCGAATCTCTACCGGCCGGTATTGCCGGTAACGTGATTTTGGGGGGACGAAAGCGCAGATCGGGATCGACGACACGACAGCGGCCACGGCGTGGCAGCGGCAAAACGTGTCTATCTGATAACCACACACGGCATCATCGAGTGGTATTATCACATTCGACGGTGATACGACAGCGGGTTTGTTCGCCACTGTGATTACATCGATTGCATGATGTCGAATGAGGAGGAGAATACTATACCGAATGTGATATACGACAAGAACACCGGCAAGAGTTACATTAAGGGCCGATTCTTTGGGAAGGTAATGAACGATCGCTGCGTCCTTGAGCTGCCTTCGCCTTGACCTTTCTCAGTCATGATAGCATTACATTTGTGCGTTTTTGTTGTATGACTTCAAACCTGTTGATTGGCTGTAAGATGGAGATCGGAGGACTTCTCTGTCTTGCAGTTAACAGACTTTAAAAAATTTCTACGACAAAAAATGCACAAATGTTATCTTATTCATCGCGCTATCGCATTCCTCGCGATTTTCGCAATGCATATATATATATATATATATATATATATATATATATATATATATATATATATATACACACATCTACACACACACACACACACATATAAC
>Ga0157364_1006004_pt1 | contig 12419 bp, 11 predicted proteins | sample AttsexASBM2_FD_111476 | JGI IMG/M metagenome (GOLD analysis project Ga0157364, IMG submission 111476) | Fungus gardens microbial communities from leaf cutter ant in Ribeirão Preto, State of São Paulo, Brazil - Atta sexdens ASBM2 | ecosystem: Host-associated > Fungi > Mycelium > Unclassified ...
ATATATATTTTTCAGTTTCAGAATGAATACGACAGCGATCTACAACGGTGCGACAAGCATCATGGATAACATCATCGGTTTTGAATTTGAAAGATACAGCAAGGCGATGAATATCAATATGAATAGCGACAATGATCTTGACGTTTCACCAGTGACTTTATCATCGGCTTGGTCCAGAGTGGCCCGACTTTTGCTGCTGGCCTCCCTCGCCGTAGGCGGGAGCGTGGGTAATGTCTTCATGATATCCGCCGTCGTAGTGGAGGATCAGCTGAACAAGCGAGGTATGCCCGCAAATCTGTTTTTACGATCGCAAATAAAAATGATAGCGAACGTAGAATTCGCTTGCAAAGGCGGAGAGAATCGTTCTCGCTGTATATATAAATTTGAGGTGGAGAATTAAAATAGTAAAGGCGACATTAGGAAGAATTGAAAGAGTCGTGAGAGAGGGAGGGTGGGAGGCAATGTACCTGAAAGAGAATGCTCTCATCGACAAATGCAACGACAAAAGTTTTTACTCTATAGAAGTATATCCGACTAAAAGCCATCCAGGGGGTCGTACATTTCCGACGTGCCTCGCGACAACGTTCTTTCGTATATATCGGTACGGTAAGATCTCTTATCTTTTTCTTTTTTTTTTTGCGTCTCCACGGACAAAAGCGTCCTCCGTCTGTATCCGGCTGAGGAAGGACATAACAGTAAAGAACGTCGTCGACACAATCTGTAGGAAAGATGGGATCTTCAACGTGCCATTATACCTGCGGCAATGACAAGATCGATTTTTCATATTATTTGCAAACCGTAATTCTCTCATCTTTATAGATACACTGGCGCGATAATAAATAATCCCTGGACATTATCGTGCATCGTTGTCTCCGTACTGGCTCATGCTCAGACCGACCTGAGATAATTATTATTTGCACGCAAGCACTCCACATGGAGCGTAATAACAATGACTATAGAATGGTATACAAAGCAATGGGGATGGAAACGTAATTACATTGTAGCTAAGTATGACTAAAGTATATTTCGTTCTTTCTCCTTTGTCTCCTTATCTTTATATTCAATTTAAATTCACAAGTTTAATTTGTTTGGAAATACGGAGGTTTGAAAATGAAGTGTCTATATGAATTATTCCCGAACTTTTTAACCTAAAAAAAATTTAGTGATAAATTTGTTGATAGATTTAAAGGAATTACATTTTAGATAAAATTGTAAAAGATGTAACAATTCGTAAGTTTTTAATATTAACATTAAATATCTTGATAATATTAAATTTCAAATATGAGAATTATAATGTTTCAAATATTTTCTTTTTTCTAAAATTGTGTTGATTGTAGTTTTTACTTTTATAATATATTGTGTTAATTTTTAAATTTATAAAAATTTGTATTGTTCTTGCTTTATATTTAAAATGATTTTTATCACACGTATATATCTATGTATATTGCATACAACTTCCTGAGGAGATTTAGTCCCAGAGCAGCAAATCAATTTTATCTTACTGTACTTTCTCTCTCTTTAAATGACTTTTTCTCTTTTCTCCCTTATTTTTCATCCTTTTCTTTTTTCTTCTCCTCAGCACTTTAATTTGCCGAGTTTCTCGGTTTTATAACTATGTGCCGTCATACGCTGGCCATCCTCGTAATTCTTATTGAAACGGCCTGAACCATTTTTTTACCGCTATTTTATTCTGAATCTCGATAGTAACGCAAATAATACCCGCTTTCGTTCGTTCGAAGCTATTCACTGAGAAAATCTCGTTCCGTTTTTCTCGTTTTCCCAGTTATAAAGTTCTTAGCTCGCCGCGATGCTGTCGTCTTTCGAGTTGCGATGACAGCAAGAAACTTGAGTCATTATTATCACGATAACGAGAATTAACCTCCGGATTATCCACGATTTTACAATGATTTCGACGTATTTAAATTTGACATGATAAAAACAAATGTTTTCTGGAAGACGATATTCTTCGTCATGATCGTTTCGACATTGAATATGTGCGTTTCAATATAGAACATAAAATCCATGACCACACAAATGAGGATATATATTCTTAATACGCAGCGATGATGGAAGTGCTTGTGTGCTTTAATGGATCGTGTTTGAACATTAAACGCGAGCCTGTGTAAGCGATTGTTGTCTTTATCATTCGCTATTATTTTTTTACATTCTGCCTAACCATATTTTTTATATTCCCTTAAATTAAAAAAAAACCGTATGACATAAATTATAATTTAAGTTCCTTTTTTTTACGAGAATATCTATGTCTACATCTCGTTTTATTAGCACTTTTATTAAAAGCGAATATTAATGGAAGTATAACATTTTAATGTAATTCTTTTGTATGATATAACATCATCCTTCATTATTTGGTTTTGAACTTTTAATTTATAATAATATAATATTTTTTCATTTAATAATTGTATGCCAAGTATCTATGTAGTTTCTTCGTACAGGTATTTTATGGAAAAGCATATATCTCTCTTTAAACTAAAAAGACTGCGGATTATAAAAGGACTTGATTAAGAAAAATATCTAGTACGAGAAATTTTCCTCGAGTTAATGTAAATTTATGCGAATGATTAATAACACAATGATTAATAATACAAAAGTTTGATATAGATGGAACATTGCAAATGAGATATCGAATAAAGCTTGTAACGAGATTGAAGTTTTAATGTGCCGATCGCGCGCGCAATTTCGAACTTCACGATCGCTCCCTTTCCAATAAATACGTCCGAACGTGACGCGACGGCAACTAGCCTGTCTGTAGCCGGAAATCCGGTCCTAACACGCGATTGCTCCTTTTTCCTCGCATCGGCAGGACTGCATGCAGGAGTAACGTCTCCAATGTGTACGGTACGGCGCGCAACGTATGTACGAGAAGGAAGGAGAGTAAGAGATAGAGAGAAAGGATAGGGGAAATGCTCGTGGATGTCCGTTGAGTCCGTTCGTGCCTGACGTAAACTCCATTTCTACTGCGGACGTGAAGTGTCGGACGGACTTGGGCTTCGTTTGCGTGAACTCTGCCGGCGCGCGGCGAGAACTCGGGAGAAACAAAAAGCCGACACCGCAGCGGATCCGCGATGCTCGGTAACCCGATGGCGTCGTAATGGATTGCGCAGTCGTGGGGTCGCTATAAGGGTGTACACGGATGAGCGAGTCAATTTCGCGGCGCGTAGCCGCACGAGCGGGCCTGGTTGCCATATAACTCTGCTCGCCCTGTATCTAATGCCGCAACGAGAGAGCGCCGTTCCATATCTTTCTCTCCTCCTCCTACTTTCCCTCTCTCGATTCTCCACGCTCTTGTCCCATCTCGTCTCGTCTGGATGCTCCCCTTGGAAACCCCGATCACGGAGCTAGGCGGCGGCCAAACGCGGTGAATCCCCGCCGGTAATGCGAATACTTCGAGTACTCCGCGGTGCGGTTGGCGAATAGTTCGGTTCGGCGCTCATGAAACGAGGCCCGGTGAGAAGAGATAGAGAGAGATAGACAGAGGGAGAGAGAACGAACGAAAGCGCGAACGACGGGCTGACTCGGTAAATCGATTAAAACAAATTCTGATCAGCGCGGATTCATTCGGTACGTAGAAGAATACCCCTGGTGGGAGGGGAAGGGTGCACGTTCCCATGACGATGCTGCGGCTAGACAGGGGACCCGGATGAGAGATGGAGATATAGAGAAGGGAGATAGAGAGAATCAATTTCGAAGTGACGCCACGAGCGCTGATGCGGGATAATTTATTCCACGCATCAACCGCTGAATCGATCGGATCTCGTCACACCGAAACGTACCTCCGGAAAATGCGATCGACGAATGCGGGCGGCGCGAATGCGACTACTGCAGGGCTTAATTTGTCGATACCTGAAGAGAGCGGATCTCTCGATCTCCCCCTCCCTTCTCTCTCTCTCTCTCTCTCTGGGTTTTTCGTCTACCTCCCGCGATATTTCATCCTATTAACCGGGATGAGAGGCGATGGCGAAAGGCAGTAGCAGCGCCTTTTCTCGCTGAAGCGCGGACGGTGCAATTTGTCGCGTAATCATTTTTATCGCGGTGTAATATCCTCGCCAAAGGCGCGAACACGTTTGCGGCCGTGCAGAGTCGTTGGCGTGTTGGTGCCACTACGTTTCGCGTTTTCCGAAAAGCGACAGGTCCGAGGTCGCTCTCGGTAAAAATGTCGCCTCAGCTTTGCAATGAGAGTGTCGTCTATGGGTAGATATAACGTCGTGATGTAATTTACTTTATCTGCTGGAGCACATTTTCAGATATTTTTAATGCTACGGCTCCAAAATTATTAATTCTTTTAGATATATGTTGCATATATACATTTAATTAATTACTTTTACATTAGTAATAGAAAGTAATAGAAATTTTTAATAAATGATGAATATGGTTTTATATATTGCAAATATATGTATAAGTAAAAACGTATAATATGCTACACTTATACCATACCGCTTTAATGAAAAATATACCAAGTACTTTAGTGCGATAAGACGTCGAGAAAAAGTTGAAATTATACGTGCAGGTTGCAACTTACAACATGCCGTTTTGTCCGTAATTTATAGGTGTTGATGACTTCTTAAAAGTGCTTTCGCCGCTCAATTAAGTTGCACGGTTAAAGTCGTAATGCTCGGTACTTATGACAATGTACATGTTTTTTTTTGTAAAATGTAATTTGAATATTTGATAACCCACTGCGTCGTTTCACGTCGGTGCGGGGCATTATCCCATTGTGCACGATATCTATTTACATAAGGAAACCATAGTAAATGAAAATTTATCTTATAAGGGTGAGTGAAGTCAGACAATAACAACGAGCATGGTAAAATGCGGGCTACAAGGAAGTGTATAATTATAATAATTATTTCTCGCACGTGCGCATGCATATGTATGCGACTTGGCGATCGACTAATGAAAACCTGGTTCATTCTCAGCGCCCGTAGTATTATATTACAACTAACATCGGTCTTCTCCTTCGTTGGACGGATCATTAAACCTGACGAGAAAGCTCGATGCTCTAATGGGCATATTTGAAAAAAAAAATCTTATTACGCATTTTATTACTCATAGAGCGTAGCTGCGAGCGAGCATAATGGCATACGTTCGTTCTCTCTCGTACAGAAGCGCACAATCTTATTATAGTGTTATACTCCCCTAAGGACGTGACGACGTACGGATATTATTTCCTTTTCTCCGTGTCTTCGTCGGGTATTGATCTCGGGGAAATCCCCGAGAATCGAGAGAATACATCGTGTCGCGAGAAGGGCAATGTGAAGTAATGCGGATATTACGCCCCTTTCTTTCTGTGACTTTCTACAATTTGATATTTCGCTTAGCCAAGCTCTACGTATGAACTTATGAAATGCTATAATCGTTGACTCGTAATAACAGCTGCAGCGGCACCGTGGCCTTAGCCTCGTTTTTGTCATCGTCGTCGTCGTCGTCGAGTAAAGTTTTACAGCCCGCGTGATTATTCGTTTCGGCCGACATCGTTTTGCAATTACTATAGCTTTTACGATTTGCCCGAGCAGAAGCTACGACCTCTAATATTATGCCTCTATGGGCGTGCGTTGATTAAAGGTTGGCCGCGGCTGGTCTCCCCGTTTTTTCTTCAGCGGCGAAAATCAAGCGCCTTCGCGTTGCATGTTAGTACAGCTCAAAGCTGCAAAAAATTTGAAGATGATAGTCTGCGTAATATAATAGCTTGGCACAAGAATACCCGGTCGAAGGCTGGCACTTCTGCCAACGGAAGAGGAAAAGTGCGAGATGTCTGAGACGTTCTTGGCAGTACAGACCAAGTTCTGGCGTCGTGCGCGATAGATCGGTACGTGTCCAACATGGTTATCCCGTGAATTTATATCGCTGTCCGAAATCCCACTTCGCGTGCCGTGGCGAAGCGCGAGCGATCGATCGGAAAAGACGAGATCTAACCCACTGGATTACATTTCGGACGGTAAATTGTAACTATACTGAATTGCGACAAAGCAATCCGTCCGTGTATCGGAGACTATAGGAATAGCAAAAGAAATAAAAAAAACGAATAAAACTTCTAATTTACATATATCAGCATAATCGATTACCCGGTCCTTCCTCTCACCTGCGACGTTAAAATTGAAATTACAACTGACATTGCATGTACAGAGTTCTTTTAAATTTATAACTTGCAAATGTTTGCGAACGCACTTCTTTTGTCAATGTTAAAAAATATTGCTTTATTATTGCTTACTTATTAAATCATTATTTTATCTTGATTATACTGCGTCATTATTTTTGTAAAAATAAGTTTAAGTTATTACCTTTCTGTTATAACGTGAAAAAATTTATCTAACAAGAAATAGCAATAAAAGTTATCTAAATGAACCGATGTGAAAAGTTTTGAAAGAGTACGGATTTCGTACGAAGAAAACGAATGTAAGCTCGCTACGTATTGATTTTGGTAAGTTTTCCAGATTTAAGGTTATTCCATTTGAAAAATAGACGATTCGTGTTTTATTTAGATATCGTTTCGAACAATTTTGAGATTTTCGCGCGATATAGAAATATTATTCGAGGAACATCTGCTACTATCGTGCCCACAATGTAATCCGAACGCAAAAAGTGCGGAACGCCGGCTCTCTCAAGTGTTTCCAGATCGCAAGAACTGTTAGAAGCTAATTACTTTAATGAGTTTCACGCGGGTTCTTTTTCCAGGAAACGCATTCCTCGTGAACGTGGCGCTGGCGGATTTGCTGGTGACTGGTCTGGTAATACCGGTCTCGGTGATCGTAATCCTGGCGGGTTACGCGGAGTCCCTGGGTGCTTGCCGATTCGAGTGGACCCTCGAGGCTCTTTGCTTCCTGGTGACCGTACTAACGTTGGCCACAATCGCCGCCGAAAATTACGCACGTCTGTGTCTGCCCGCCGAAAGGTACAGTGGAAATGGAGGGAAACCCGCGTAAAAGGGGTGTTTCCGCAATTTAACGCGTCGACTGCCACGTGACATCACGATCGCGTTTCATTCTCTCGTCTATTTTATCCCAGGGATCCTTTTGTAGCTTCGTGATATTCGAGCATGATATGTACATCACACGAAATTGAGAAGTTCTCTGGAAGAACAACAGTAGTTAGAGAATTCTATTATTTGGTATTTCTATTTGTTCATACTGTTGATTTACATTCAGTTGAAGTATTTTCAATTTCAAATACTCTTTTCACAAATTTTTCAATATAAAATATGTAATATATTTACATAATATTGGCACTTTTAATAAAGATTAGGATAATAAAAATAAAAAAAATTTTTGTGTATTTAAATGTTTTTTGGATTCTTTCAATATATGTTTTACAATAATTTAAAAAATAATTTAAGTTGATCTAAAACTGAAATTTTAGGTAATGATTATTACTGTACTTTGTTTTTCAATTCAAGTTGTTTTTTGAAGTAATTTCAATTGTGTGCGTGTATAAAAATGAAAAAGATTAAATTAGTTACATTATGTAAATTATAAAGTGTAGTATATTATATATTTAATTATATAATATAATTATATAATTATATAATTATATTATATAATTAAATATATATAGTGTATAATAACACACACAAAAGATTACATTGATGATCAGATATGATTCATTATAGTTATCATCTAAAGGATACAGAAATTTATATTGTTATTTATACTGTCATTTATACTGCATTAAATTTATATTCCGCAATATTATTAGAATATTTTTGTGCTAAAACAGTCAACGCGTTAAATATGACGCCTCAGTTTAATGACATCATGATTTTATGGCATTGAGGGCGAAATGCAGAATATCACTTTCATAATGCGATGGTTACCCAATATTTTATATATTTATGGCTTTTCCGGACAATACGATTACAGTGCTGTGGTGCGAAAACGCAATTCTAAAGTAATGACACACATTGTGTCTGGCTCGGCACTATTTATATGCAAAACTCCAACTTTCTATGCAAATTCATTTGCTGCGACATTTCCATTTGCGCATAGACACAGTTCCGGATTAAAATGTTTCCTAGTTAGCTTTCATGGTGCAGGCTGAACACGTAATAATGCAATTCGTCCTCCAATCAGCTAAACATTACATTAATCCATATTATTATCATTCAAAAACTCCTGTACATTACAATTTGTACCATTTAAAAGATGCAAAAATGCTTTCTCTTTCTCGATAATAAATAAATGCACATCTACCCTGTGCGATTACCCTCGACAAATGCAGCACTGCAAAAACGATACATCGGTAGGTCGGGAAGCGCGGAAGATTGATCAGGTTATTGCGAAAATAGTAGAAAATGGTGCTGACCTTTCGTCTGACCGTCGAATGGCGCGAATCCAACTCTGGACATGAACGGTGACCCGGTGCCCGATCAATATTACAACCCTGTAACTGCCACCGCTCGGGGAGACGAGTCCGCTATTACCGTTATCGCGTCGTCTCATCCGGAATACTTTTCTTTTTTTATTCTTCATCGGGAGACGTCGGGTAGACCCGCTCGCGCCTGTGCGTCGACGGATGATGGGTGAATGAGACGACGAAACGTCGCGTTGTCAGCGACGGAAACAGAGAGGAGCGAGAGAGAAAAAGAGAAAGGGGAGAGAGAGAGAGAGAGAGAGAGAGAGAGAGAGAGAGAGAGAGAGAGAGAGGGCCATCCGCCATCGAATTAAGTGCCGGCTTCGGCGATCGAAAAGATATAGCACACGTGACCGTTGGCGCGATCAATAGCCGCTACATTCCTGCGATTATCGGCGCTTTTTTACCACCCCTCGCTACCACGCGCGACTTCTTTTTCCCCCCGTCGCGTCGGGGAAGAGGACCCTTCAAAGCGTCGCCTTTAACCCACACGCTTTGTTTACGAGATGGTGTTTGTTGGATACTAATTGAGCGGTCCGTTTCCGGAACGACGCGACACACGGACACGTCCGTTCTTGCCCATGGCCGCTTTCCGTCACTCGCTCGGTGGGATGAACGGCCGAACTGATGTACGCGGTGTAATCGTTAACAAAGTTTGTTATTTGTCCCGTAGGGTGGCATGAAAAATGGATCGAACCCCGGGGTGTCTCGATTTGTCGGACCGCCGCAAAAACTAACAAACTCTCGCTCACGCAAAGGCCGGGCAAAAAGGGTTTCTCTTTGGTTCGGTAAAAACTGGGGGGACGGGTTTTTTAACGTGAATTTTATCGGCTGGCTGCGGTTTTCGATAACTATATAAAGAACTTCACAGTGTGACACTTGTCGGTTAATCAAACCGAACTGTTTGATATATAATCTAAAACGGAAATTAGTTTTGTTTTGTTTTACAATGATATATTGGCAAAAATTTTTATTGGCAGTCGAGAATTCATAAAAAATTGAATTTTCTACCGTTTATAGATCATCGATCTCTTTTAATATGTTATCGATAAAATTTAAGAGTTGTATTCAAGTCTGTTTGAAGGACGAAAAGAGGCACGGGATAAAAGGCTGATACAATCAATTTTATTGTACACGGTATCAGAGCCAATATGTGAAGATGAAGTAAAATCCATTTATGGTTAGCACGTAAACAAGCTTCCGAACTTCATCAAACTGCCGCGACTACCGACTACAATTTGCCTTAATAAACACTTGCATTATCCTGTACAGCAGGAGATTGTCTCCATTTCCATGTAAATAATTCACTTCGATCAAAGGCGAGGCTATCTGGTTCTTGCAGGCGGGTCTTCATTTGGCGCGGTCGAAGTAACATATACCAAAACCTGTGCTTGTAAAGCTCTTTGGTCCCCGGTGGCCTTACCGCCGTTCGCGACAATAGCGGCCGAAAATTACGCCCGCTTGTGTTAAGTGTTTGCCAGCTGAAAGATAAAGCGAGTGCACCGGTGATTCCAACAATCGATATACCACGTTCCTGCAATTCCCTACGCATACATTCTTGTTTCTGCCTCGAGGAAGCTTTTTTCGTAACAACTCTCTATTTTCATTAACGATTATCGAAAAATTTATGTAAATGCCTAGAAAAACATATGTGCTTCCCTCTATTTTTAACAATTTTTATTGCGGCAATATTGTGGCGATTTTTTTTCAGTAGTAACCACCGAAACAATCGATATAATAATTTTTAAGAAAACATGCTATTATTCTGTATATCTAAATTTGATATCTTCACTAGTGTTTCTAAGGCAACACCCTAAATACAGTAATATAGGCAAGCCGGGTCATCGTTCGGATCGAAGGTCGGAGTTCCGGTAGGGGACAATAAAGGGAAGAAAATTATGACCGCGCCTGTTTATCCATAAAAAGCTTAAGTAAATAGAGAGATCAATAACTAGTACTCCTTAAAATTATATACTTTTATTCGCGTTATTTTATTTACTCTTTATTTGCGAAATTAATACTTCCTTTCCATAAATATGCTTTTTCATGAGCTCATGATTATTTCAGGCTAATGTATCCTATTACAGGCAGATAACATCATTAGAGACCTGGAAAGATAATGTCATAATACATGCCTGGATATATCGTATTGCTTGTAGCCTCTGCATGAAAATACCTCCCGGTTAACATCGTTGGGTGAATATGGATAATGTAAACACAGTGAATGAGGTAGAAATCAAATTACTGTTATCAGTTTAAACCATCGCGTATAATGCGTATGGCGATCACTGCTTGGAACTTCGAGTTTGACGTTGAAGTGCTTCCATGGTTCTCTATCAGCGTCACGATCGAGTTCGTAATTTCGCATTCCGGGCGACGTTCTCTTTAGCTTGAATTGCCGGAATTCGTAACCGATAGCAGACGATCTCGGGGGAGAGACGACGACGACGACGACGACGACGACGACGACGACGACGACTACTGCTTTTCATACGCGGAAAGTTTCGCGACAATACGGCGTTACGGGAAGTATTTTAACCGGTCGCGTCAGAAGAATCACAGCGAACACGTGGACTCGAGGAAGTTTCCTCGCATTGTAAACGAGAAATCGTCCGCCAGCACCGCTAACTCCGTAACTACCGACTCGTTTTTCAAGCCCCTCGTTAATCCACAGACTAGTACGACCAACTCCGTAATTGCAGTCGCAGTGTATCACCGAGGGAAATATTTTCTTTAATTGAATACGCTGTATAAGAAAGCCGGGACTTAAACAAGCTCGTGATGCAATTAAGGGGGAAATATCCATCCGACGAGACAACGTATTATCTCCTGTTATCTTTAGAATTATTCCTGAATGTATTTTAAGTTGCAACAGCAAGCCGAATTAATGATACCTTAGCACTCCATATTTATATTAAAACATAACTTATCATATTGTCTGAATTATATATAATTACTCAAAGCTATAAAGAATTGCAGGTGTAATATTATTTGTTAAGACATTTTTCGCTATGCTTTCTAAAACTTATAATTAAAGTAAATTGTCAATTATTTGAAGAGTGAAATCTCACTCTTTTTAAGCTTGAAAATTTTACATGAGCTACTGTTTTTCAAGACTGGCTCAATTTTCAATCTTCAGAATGAGATTTCATTCTAAAGAATTTAGAAAGTGAACTGGAGATAACGCATACAGTCTTTTCTCGTTTAATTCATTAATATTTATAGCAATGTATTTCATATTTCTTAGATACGCCAGTCTGACAGCAGGTCGTGTAACAACCATAATTATTGTCATCTGGTTAATCGCCGTGACTGTGGTGGCTTTGCAATCGTCTTTGGACATAGGTCCTGACTTTTGCCGTCGCAGGCTCAGCGGTATTGCGATGGAACAAGCGGTGGGGGCAAGTATATTGGTTGGACTGCCAGCTTTGACGACTATCTTCCTCTACGTGAAGCTGGTGATACGTGTGCGACGAGTCACGAGAGGCTCGTATAAACCGCCAGCCGTCTTCTCCTGGGATTATGAGCTCACGAAGACGAATATGTGCAGCTGCGTGATGTTCGTCGTGTTCTGGTTACCGTTCGGCCTGGCGGTTTGCGTGAATTCCTTCGTTCCGGTGAGCACACGTGTGCTCTACAACCTGGCCTGGTTCGCCCTGTCCAAATCCTGCTTCAACAATCTGCTCTACTGCGTAGCGGACCGTCACTTTCGCAGCGCTTACGTCAAACTTTTTCACTACTGCTGCTGTAAAACCACGGTAAGCTTCTCAAGAAGGCCACGCGGCGGGGAGGGTAGAAATTCTAGCGACGTGCGCCTCAGAGTACACATTATTCACTCGTACGCGAGTCCATCATCCTGTCGTCCGACTGTGGCCAGACCGAACGGACGTGACGTTTACGAGCTTTAGATACGACCCAATGCGATGCGACGCACGTACAGAATGCAGAAAGCAAAGATCGATAAAGATGTCGCATCTAGCCAGACGTTCATTCTGCAATGAGCAATCTGTTTTTGCGAGATTGAGCAGTCATTGCATCGACGTATAAACAATGTCGCA
>Ga0157364_1006005_pt1 | contig 12418 bp, 8 predicted proteins | sample AttsexASBM2_FD_111476 | JGI IMG/M metagenome (GOLD analysis project Ga0157364, IMG submission 111476) | Fungus gardens microbial communities from leaf cutter ant in Ribeirão Preto, State of São Paulo, Brazil - Atta sexdens ASBM2 | ecosystem: Host-associated > Fungi > Mycelium > Unclassified ...
CCATCGGCGAAAAGCCATAAAAGCGTGAACATGGGAAATTCTCCTCGGATTTCAAAACACATACATATTCACGAAACATTGCGCAATAACATTACACCATGCATTAACGGGGATCGTTAATTTCATATTTACTAATTACGTCAGTAGATCGGCGCGGCGACAATTTATATCACCTACAATTAACCATGAATTATTCGGCCGTGGGTGTAATCGGCTTTAGGCCGCGCTAAAATCGGCTATTATCGGAATGTTGTACGCCAACGAAGTGACTAATTACTCACGCAGGAAAGCATACGCGGAAGGAGCTTAAATTCGATGCCATCCAAGTTTGATCGGCATATCTCGGGATATGTACGTCTAGAACAAATCATTGAATTTAATCGATATCATTGTTACCGCTAACAAAAGCAGTAAAGCATATTTGTTTTATCGAAATATTAATATAAATTATCGTGTTATCACGCTTTATCACGGTTTGTTGAGCAGTAATCGTAAAATCAGGAATAAAATCGAGAATATTATCCCAATAAGCTGTAAAAACGAGCCTCGTTTCGTGTATACGTGACGTACCTCGAGAACGACTCATCGAATGCGCCGCTCGAGATTCCTGTCAAGAGACGACGTTCAAGCACCGATCGGTTGTTCGCGCATCGTTTAATGCAGGTGCACTGGGACCTGTCCACGTCCGCGGTGACGAATTGCGCCACTAAAGCTGACTCTACCTGCACGATTCCACGCCATTTGCAGGCAGTAAGAGCAACCATTCAGCGGCAGCAGTCAGCGGCAATGCACGGACCCGGCACAAAGTTAGGCTAACAGACCGTATGAGACGTAGAACCGGCTGCCGAAGTGGTCGCGTGAACGAGCAAGGGGAAGAGAGGATGAGGAAGTAATGGAAAGAGGATGAGGACGACGAATGGGAGAGAAACGAGCGAGAGGAGAATAGAACGTTGAAAGCGAAGAGGAACGGAGGAAGGAGGATGGATAGGCAAGATTCGGAAGATTTCTGTTATTTGACGTAATGATCCTTACGGAATGTGGCGAGCGCTACCACAAGGGGATATTTCTCTTCGCCAGAATTCTACCTGCCCTCCACCAACATGGATTCTCCGCCCGGTTCTCCGGATGTATTTTCTTCATTAGTCCAAAGCAGACAAATCAACATACGGTTTTGGAATGTTTCTACTACTTGTGATTTGAATCGCTGATGACAGATCGAAATGATGTATGGAGTTTGGAATAATAAAGTCCTAACTAACCGGATTAAGATTACTTTTTATTTATGCCGGCTTTAAAAGAACCTTATTTCGAGGATCTATGCTCTAGGAATATTATTGTCCGATAAAAAGTGCAAAGTTAGAGAGAAATGTAAAAATTGTGACACTTTAGAAGTTATTTTTTTCGAGATTCGAAAACTTAGTGGCCATTCTACGCATACGATACGTTTCCGCGATAATGTTTTTGTGACAAAAACTCTTGACTTCCGTATAGACTGTGCGTTTCGCAATCTCGAAGTCACGGTAAAGTACAGGATGCTTGAGAAATTCAGAGCAAATGGAAATTCCTCGCTCAGCGAGGAATAGCGAGGCGTAAAAAACGGGACGGCATTTGAAATACAATTCCCTCCGCGGACGGAGTAATCGGTTCGTAGATCTCATTACGTAAAACGTATCATGATGTTAACAAACTTACGCAGACTTTTTTTTGTAATGTTCGCGTAACATTGGCCCGAGAGATTTCCGAATGACGCGATGCGGCGCACGCGAATTTTCCGAAAGCGAGAGGACACACCGCGTCGCTACGTAGACTCTCCGTTCGATAAAAATACTTCACGTAACCAAATTACCCACCATCCAACCTACCGTCGTTTCCCGATAAACGTCGAGGAATCCCGGCAGGAAATCTACCGCAGGCAAGAGAAACAGCAAAGGAAAAATGAAGGCGAGAGCGAAAGAGAGAAAGATAGAAAGATGTGACGCTATATAGAGTTCTTCTCAATCGAGAAAAGTGCCTTTTGCGAGGATTTACAAAGAGTTAGCTTTTTACATTCAAGGAAAGGCAGGTAATATCGATATTCTCAGACAGTTGAAATAATAACGAATAATTCTAAGGAAAGAACGGAGGAATGTCCGTTGAAATAAGAAAGAATCCTGCGAGAAGTAAGATTATTTCCGCGGATCTGATGTACCTAACTGTACGGATAATATCCGTTACATCGTGAGACGTGAACAGAGCGAAAGTGTCCGTGGAAATTCGAAGTTTATCACTGGGGTTGGAGAGAATTCACGGAGTGTGATTAATTCGTCAAAGTAATTTCACCTGGTAGAGATGCGCCCAAACGATAACCACGGCAGACCGACAATGCCGGGTGTCGGCGTACTCCGGAAAGATCCTCTGGGAATCATCTTTGCAGCACAAAGCCATTATCATATACGTGTTCATGCGCGGCGGTGAAATTTCCTGGATCGTAACGCGCGATGCAACGCGAGGAAACATCGCGCGCGTGACGGCCTTGAGCGCGCGAAGCGAGGCAGATGTCATCTCCCGTGTCGACGCTCGGATGAGTTTAACTGCGTTTCGCGATCGTGCGAAGAAATTTTATCGAATCAAAACGCATGCGGAAAAGATTGACGCTCGTATATATTTGTACTCCTTATCGTACAAGATACAATTTGGTGATACTCATTTATACAAACGAGGATGACTAGATTTGTTTTTTTCCACCTATTCAGAATGATTTTAAAAAATCTCTAAAAATTCACCAACATACTTTCAACTTTCTAGAATAAATATTGGAAAATAATAAAATGTAATATAATTTATAATTACCGAAAGACTCAAAGAAACTTGGACGAACAGGAATCGCTCGGTCATTACACTGAAAAAAAAGATTGGCTGCTGCAACCAATTAAAAATGCTATGCCATATTTTACCATCTAATTTGCTGCAGCAGCCAATCTTTTTTTTCAATATAGTGACCCATACTTATAGGATAAGAGATAGTCACAATTCTCTAAATTATTAATCAACTCTATCTATTACATTTCTTTATAAGATGAAAAGTTTTTCACGTAAAAACGTTAGAAATACATGTGGACATAGTCGGAAAGGTCTTTTAAGAGATAAACTCTTTAAAAGATGAATTCGCGTGCCCGACAACAAGAGAAAGTCCTGAAAGGAGTAACGTGCACAAAGCTTTTATAAAAATCGGAATTTTCGTGTTCGAAGAATTTTGCAACAAATACCTTCTTGCCAACACACATACGTTCTGACACATGCTTGCTTATTCCACAGGACACAAAGGTACCCTTCTACAATAAAATAGGATTAGACTAGAATCCGGAAAGGATTCTTCCTCCATTATCTCCCGTTATTGCCAGCCATGCGTGGCTCGACTTGGCGCACCACACTACTGGGTGTCAGGAAAGTTTTGTCGAGAGCGAACGGCGAGGCAGGCAAGTAAGATACGAGAAGGTTAAGACCCGTCGTGCCTCACGAACCTGGCCCAATCACGCAAAGTGCCCTGCTTCCGTATCCCCCACCATTCGATGCATCACTATACGTACATCTTAGCTTACGGGAGAACATTGTACACACATACGTACGCGCGCACACTGATGCGGACACCATCATTCGCATACACGCGAACATTTGCAAATATGTGCGCGCATACACATAGGAAGTTCGAGCATAAGCGGACAAGCAGACTGAGCAGGTATCTCGCTGCAAGCCTCCATTATCGAACGAGAGGGAGCTCTCGAAACGAGCAAGCGAGCGAGAGAAGGTGATGGCGAAGGCTGAAAATCTCTCTCTGGCGGCACTACACCGGCCCTTCAGCGAAGAATCAATGCGAGCACCCCGCCAAAAATCTCGTCTTCTTCTTTCTGCGCTGCTGACCTCCCCGTCTCTCTTACTCCTTACTATTACTTGAAGATATCCCGGACCACGTGAATATCGAGTGTATGATGTGAAAAAGAGCTTGAAAAATCGCGCGGTTCACGTACCGACGAATTTCCATTTTGATTCTGTGAATCCAATTTACATCATGGATCGTTCAAGTAGAAACAACCGACGAGACAACAAAGCACCGAGCCAGATATCGATCCTGCTGACGTCGTGGTCGATCGTTATCTATCAGAAAAAAAGACATGGATGAAAGAGCGCGAGTTACGCGGTGCGATTTCGCATTAACTTTAATCAAAACTCATACTTCCTACTTGAGTACAATTCAAAACCGGTTATCGCATGATTTGCAAATTCTATCAATGAGATAAAGTGCCCTTACGATGATTATCTTAACGGTAAAAGATAAGACATTGTAACTAAAGACACGATGACTAAAAGATAACGAAAGAAGGAGTTCATAATTATCAATAGACAATTATATTATAATTTTGACTCTAATTCTTATACTGTCTGAGTTATATTACCTAGATTTCTATACCGTTCACAGGAATTATTGAATAAACTGCATAATGAATGAGAGAAGAAAGATTGACTAGCAAATTGACAATTGACAGTATTATCTAACCAACTATTAAAGTTAGCACATAAATCAGCCAATAGTGTGAGTCATTTTACTTAAAACGATCCATCTGCATGAAAAAATGATTCGTGTCGTCGATTTATTTCTCTACTGGGGATCACGCCAATCTGAATCGCAGTGCATACGGGAAATATAGGTACATAGTATGGCGAAACTTGCGAATTTACAACATTGATATGGCAATTCTTTCCGCGGCGCCAACCGCAGTAGCATATTTTACTGGAGCAGTCTAAAACGATGCGCTCATATATCCGAATATTTTCCGCAACATATTTTTCTCCGTATCGGCTAAATCTGTCCAAGCTGTGACAAGCTAATCTTTTTAGTCCCAATCCCTAATAAACTCCTCCACTCCAGAAAAGCGTCAGAAAAGCGTTGGCTGAAACTAAAATCCAAATTTTTTATCGCTCTTTTTCAAGCCCAAGCAGTAAATAAAAAAAAGTATATATGAAACAAATCCATAAAATAAATCTTTAAACGTAAAAAATTGTGACTACCTTATATATATGCACCATAAGTGACGTATTTCAAAAATTTCATAACTAAATCCTATATAAATGCTTCGTACCATGAAAAGAATTCATTCACAATAAATTCATAATAAATTTAATTAAAGCAGAGAACAGCAGAATTTTAACGGAAGCCCATAGAATTGCAGTTTATATATAAGGACTGAAAGTATTTAAATATATAGTCTAAAAAATGCAAGAACAAATCCACTTGTTCAGATATTACAGTAAGCTAAATATTAAAACTGATTTTTTTTCATGTTATAATTTTATAATCTTTTCATTCTCATTTTTGTAAAACACGTTATCTCATTATCCCTTGCAAGGGAGTTGTGCGTTTGAGAACAGTTTGGAAATTGTATGTTTCTCGTGTATTTAATATACTTTTATAAAATAATTTATTTATTAAAAGATTTAGCTTTTGCCATGTTTTATTCTCAGCTCTTGATCGATTACCTAGCGGTTCCAAATTTTCAAGCCAAAGCCACCAGGGTATTCATAGTAACAGCAAAAAAACTTGTTAGACGAAGCGAACATCGAGAATAATCATACGTACATCAGGAGTGGTTTGTATTGACGGCAAACTGCGCTCGGTGAAAATCGGCATAAAACGATTCCAACAGGACTGCCGCGACGCGTACAAACCTGGCAATGTATCGGCCGCGAGTAAACCTGGTACCAGGAATCCGAAATCAGACAGAACGCACGATCGAAATCTACGTGACTGCAATGTGCAAGATCGAGTCGGATTCTGTGTTACCCGCGACACAATTGAACCGTAGAAAAAGTGCCGCGAGAGATGCCAAACGCAAGCCGTGCATTTTCTGTAAACAGTGAATTTTTGCGCGCAACGTTAAAAAAAAAGAATTATGAGAAAAATAAGAAGAATGTACATACGATTAATACAATCGCGTTTCGAAATATACATATATATTCATATTTTAATCTAGAATCGTTTAAATTCCTTTACACAAATATACGAATAAACATCGCTAATTTGTCGTAAAAATGTGTCAGAGAAAACAGAAAATTAATTTAACAAGCGCATGTGTTTTTTTAGATAAAATTAACGCGGGAACGCACAAAGTCGACGTGAAATAGCGATGGAACGAGCTATAAACGGCCGCATGTTATTCTTCGCATGGTCGAACGTATGCAAAGTGCCTGAGCCGTGGCTTCCAAAGGCAAGCCACGAATTTCAGTAGCTGATCTCCGGCAGAATAGTACGAAGAGAAGCGGAAAGAGAAAAGCAAGATACATGCACGAGTTTCGTACCTGGTGCAGGTATCTTTGCCGTTTCTGCACGTTGCATGTTTTCGAGAAATGATATGTAAATAACCGAGAAACAGAAGATACAGAAACCTCGTTTGCATCTATATTGATAATCTGTATTTACATTTCTGATTTGAATAACTGAATAATTATATCTGCGCTACTAACAATAATAATTGTTCGATTCATACCAAATATTTTCATTTCCAATAATCTTATTACATGGAAAGAACGATTTTGCTGAAATATCTAAAAATTTAACTTATAGATAAAGATCTAAAAATAATTTTATTGGATCATCAAAAGATTTGTGTAGAAAATTAAAACACGATGAACAATGCAGCAAAAAATTTTAATATTCTAGTAATTAACTTGAGCGTCCTACATAATTAATTTGATGGTCCAACCAAATTTATTTTCAGATCTGTATTTTTATAGCTAATATTTTAGAACTTTCAGTAAATTTTTTTCCGTATAATGATAAAAATATAACAGCAATAAGATCAAAGATTCTTTCCTAATTATTCCTAACGAATAATTCCTAACAAATAATTAAAAGTAATCAATGCCAAATTTTAATTTCTCTGGTAAAAAAATTGAAAGAGAGGATAGAAAAGATTCCAAGGTATGCAGAATATGCAAAACTCGGTAATCGCGCCGTATCATTTGCGGAATTCAAAGAAGTGCTTTAAATCTGATAAAAAGAAGGCAAGACCGTTTAGAAAAGATTTTCAGCCTTTATTTATTGGTTCGTTGACCGAGACAAACGTTGATGCCGGAAGTCCTGCTATTGGTCCACGGCTCTCTCAACCGGCGGATGTTATAAGATGTTAAATGACGCTGAAAATACCGGGAGCATCTCTTGGCTACTTCAAAGACGATTACTCGAGAAGGAAATAAATCTTAGTGAGGCGAATACACGGAGACATCATGGCTCTCTCGTTCACTGACGCAATCCGCTTCTACCTTTCTGACGTAGGACGAGCCATCAATAAACATTTCCCATTGATATGCAAATCTCAATGAGAGCACCTTCTCTCAAGAGCCAAGTAACGACCCCTAAAACCAATCCCTTTCCACTCGCCGTTCCCGGTCGGTCAGACCGACTCATAACCAACATGCCCGGCTGATATTCACTTGGGCTCGGTTTATGATCCGCCATGAATTAGAAATTTATCGGAAGGCACAAATTCGGGCGCGATATTAAATGTCGTCTCATATCAATAAATTATACATCACTCTTGGATATTTAACTAGATATAATAATAATATCCGTAAATTCTACGTTTCTTTCTTACTTGGCGAAATGTAAAATCTCTTGTGGATTCTTTTCATCCTTCCATTTCAAACGTAACATAATAGTAATGTTATATCGATAATATTATAACGATAACAATAAGTTTCCGCTGTTCTCTTTCATTCGTACTAATTCAATTAAAATATATCCGCGTGAATACGAAAAACAGTAACATAAATAATCACAAGCAATTAACATGTATGACGAGATTGAATAATCAAGATAGTTTCAATACATTGATAGATAGACACCGACAGAATTTCTCGAGATAAATAGAGGCGATATAGACGACAAGTTCGGTGTGCAAAGATTAAGAACAGACACCCGCGGCATTCTATTAAGTCCCATTCCAAGTGCTTCAACTGTTCGCCTCTATGTGTGCTCTGGTAGTCGGCCGGTACAAAAGCTTTCTTAAACTTAGATTACTATGTACTTCGGCGTGAAGTTCATAAACCTTAGCGCCTGTAATCCGACAGTCTTGACGGCAGTCGCGACTGTATTCTAGAATTGGAGACTCCGACGCCAGCAATCAGCGTGGCAAAGTTGAAAAGGATCATCTCATCAAGAAATATATTATCGGTCTTGCAATCAACCAGTTGAGAAGTTTCTGTGACTTTTTACATTTTCTTCTCTCACCGTCACTTATATTGTAACTTCGGTCTTCTTCGCGATAGTGATAAGAAAGCAATGTCGATACAATACTATCAAGAGACTATCTTCGTTTTCACGAAGACGATGATTATGTGAATCATTCAGCGCAAAATTAAAATCTTGCTAAAGCGATATTGTGTGTCAATCAAAATTGATTGCATGTCAAGTAAGCTTTATTCGCGCCTAAAATAACTTTGATGAAATAAACGAGCACATCGTTTTTCATGCCATTGTCTGCAAACATCAGGTCTCCGCGCGATATCACTGTAGCGTGACATCGCCGCCGGGTATTCCCGGGCAAACCGGAACCCGCTCCCGGAAATACGCGTCAAGGACAGTCTTATCGTGCATCCCGATGTCGATGCATTAAGCGTCAAGTCAGGGCAGGTGCGTGAAGTAAGGGATGGGAAACGCAAGTCGCAAGGAAACCGAGACGAGAGGCGCCTTCCTCACCTGTGCATGGCTTTCTAACGAATATGTACCCTCTGCCAATTTTCGTCCGTTTCCTCGTCGAAGTGAGGCAAACGCCACGAGTAGTTGAGCACAATGAGTTACTCGGAGTTACACTCCGGCCACAAATACGCTGAATATGCATGAAGCCCTACACCCTATTCGCCCTGTTCCCGCTACCGGTACGTAGGTACTCGAATTAGATTTCGCGTAGGTTCTTCAAGTCTTGCTGGCAGCCACTTCTCGTAGATACTTCAGAGCGTCTCTCAAGTCTCATCTTGCGCCCCCCCTCTTTCTTCCTCTTTCTCTCCTTCTCGCTCTTTCACTTTTTCTCTTTCAAAGAGTACAGTTCATCGATGTTACCTTTCTATACATTCAAACGAATGGATAGACTATCGATCAATTACCAGGAAAATTGAGGTACATATCGTGATTGAACAAAATCAACGATGCAAATAACGTTGGTTGTTTCGAAATAATTGCGCATCGTCAACCGAGGTACTTGTAATCGTGACATATAAATGCACGATTATTATTTTTTTTTCTTTAAAGATACACTTTTTCCATTTTACACTGACTTGTATAATTTTACGCTTATTCCTGATTTTTTGGGCTAGAATAATTTAAAACTTTTATTTCCCTTCTAGTGATGACATAATTTTTCATATAGTTTTATATTTCCCGGGAAGAGAGAATCTTTTTTATCCCTTTAAACTACAAATATGAGAGAGTCATCGCAGAATTCACAAACGCGATTACTATTCTGAAACACACGTGAGAACGCCACGCCGAGTGCTCGCATAAGATACGATGTAATCTCCGTTTCCTCTTGTACAACAATGATATATTTTATCAAATAAACGCGCATTTCTCCCAAGAGCTCGATTTTAATGAAAATATTCAAGTATTAAAAACGATGCATTACGTAAGCATGTTTGGTATATCATACGATTTTTTAAATAATTTTTAAAATAATTAAATTCCATAAGAATAGATATATTTTACGAAAAAATTGCACATATGTTAAGTTGCGTAAATACACATCGTTAGAAAACATAATATTCTCGATAACAAGTCCACTTTTAAATAGTATTCATGAATATTACAATAATATTTTCAATAACAAGTCCGCTTTTAAATAGTATTTATAAATGTTATAGCTGTTATAATAAATAGACCGTTTAAATAACAGCAGATTATTTTATTCGTATTAATAGATTTATGAAACCCAATTCCCGGTATATCCATTCAGTTATAATTATAGTATCGAATCCTACGTGATAATCTTCTCAACAAATATATGTACTATGTAGTATAAAGTAATTTAATCAAAACAAATTCGTATCCCAGAGTAATACATCCTATTTCGAAACAGCATAAAGATGAACAAAAAAAAAATTTCGCCAACAATAGCGAAAGAAGAAAGATGAGAATGCACAAATATGATGTGTGGATTAATGGGTATTTAACCTTAATTGCTCAGTATTCATTCCGAAATTTCCTTAACAGCTAGGTATTCGCAGATCCAGTGTACTTTAAATTAATGTATCTTTACTTAAAGTTGACGTAATTGAACGATTTTTTTTTCATTTTGAAAATCAAGATCTGAGGAATAAAGCTATGTAATTTAAAATTACGTAAATTTATGAAAAACACTTATTGTTATGAATATTTTTTTTCCCAAGGTAGCTGAAGTGTCGACTGAACTTAAGAATATTAATTAAGAATTAATCACACGTCTTTTACAGAAAATAATTCTAACTTGTTGATTAAAAATAAGAAAAGATTCTATAGCATATTGATTAAAATAAGAGATATAATCCTTAAAATGTAAATATAATAACAATTCATCCCTTTAATTGTCCCTTTACAGTTTATCTAAATACCACGGTGAAAAAATGTAATCGGTAAAACATTTTTTATACGTATATAAAATGCGTATATTTTTCAGGCTTAAAAATGGCCATTCAGTTGATCCTTTCTTGCTTCTCTGGCATCTTCGTCCAACATCCGTCAGACTATCTTTTTTCATGTCGGAAAACCCAAAAAAATATTTTTTATATGACCTACACTTTACACGGACGCAAACGAGCCGTTATATAACCGGATTTATATACGTGGCAGAACCGAAATGATATACGGTCGCATGGGCAGGAAAGATTTCCGCCCTCTCGCGTTTGAATCCCTTCTTGCTCTGACATGCGGCAAAAAAATGTCCCTGCTATTTCGTGCGTTACATCACACGTTGATTTTACTCTCTGCTAATGGGATCAACATAGGTTGCAAGATAAGAGGTGAGAGTTGCGACCTCTTGGTCGAGAAGTTGAACGGCGAGCGCGAAGATTCTATAATTTGTTCTACACGAAAAGAATGGTTTTGCTAAAATATTAAAAAATTTGTATAGGTACAGATAACAGATCTGAAAGTAATTTTGTTGGACTATCAAAATAATTATGTAGGATGCGAACTCGTTACTAGTTGAAACTTCTTGCGGCACTGCTCATCATACTTGAATTTCCTACATTATTTTAATAGTCCAACATTATTTTCAGATGTATATCTATCTAAATTTTTAAATATTTCAACAAAATCGTTATTTTCGTACAGCAATAAAGAATCACGTAAATACAAACGCAAGGAATAAAGAAAATACTTCATTTAATCTTGATATTAATTCAATTGATTGTAATAAGCTTAATTTCTAATCTGACGGTGCACGAATTGCAATACACATTGGAATGCATGATAAAATCCTCGTAACATACATTTAAAATTCTAAACTGGAAAGTCTCCACCGCTTTTGTACAGCAACGTAATATGAATCATTGGGCGGAACAGAGTAATACAAGTCAGAGATACAAAGGAATTTGCGCAGAGTTACCCGATATTTGTAATCCCCTACGATCTGATTTCGCGAATGCTCTTCGGAAAATCTGAGCCTTTTACTAAAGTCTATTTCCTGCATGGTCTACAGATCGAGCGTCTATTGGCCTTATACATAGGCTACATATCGTATAAAGTCCCTACATAAACGTAAATATTTACATAGAAAGGAGGCTGTGGCGGAAGTATATATATATATGGTACGGCAAGATTTTCGTCCCTCCTGTGGCGCGAATTCGCTGTAAGGCCACTTCGCGTTTGCTATTGGAAGAACGAAATTCTATTTTTAGCCCGAGAGTAGTCACCTAATTTTTTTTTACATAAACGATCTCCTAGGGTTTTTACATCTCAAATGAAATCATTATTATTAACAATATTGTGTATACTATTTTTCAATTTATTAATATTTGAGAACATTATGGATATGGATTTCAAAATTTCCTGAAGAATAAAAATACATAATAAAAAAAATATTTGTGTTGAAAACTTAAATCTTTATTAAAATTTTGTATTGAATTTTTAACATACTTGAATGTATTTAGTAATGTGATTATGTTATTTAAGTATTTTGTGTTCAAATTGGTATTTTAGTGTCAAAATAATACAATTTATGAATAAGTATTCAAATAACATAATAATAATGTATTTTAAAATATAAAAATTTTATAAATGAATAAAATATAGTGTTAATTTAACATATCATAAATATTAATTTTATTAAAAGAATATGCTTCCACAATTTGCTTACAAATTGTATCATTATTATTTTTTTGTGTTAATTTTTTTTTTAATATTTGTGTTACACTAACA
>Ga0157364_1006006_pt1 | contig 12416 bp, 4 predicted proteins | sample AttsexASBM2_FD_111476 | JGI IMG/M metagenome (GOLD analysis project Ga0157364, IMG submission 111476) | Fungus gardens microbial communities from leaf cutter ant in Ribeirão Preto, State of São Paulo, Brazil - Atta sexdens ASBM2 | ecosystem: Host-associated > Fungi > Mycelium > Unclassified ...
AAAGCTCTCAGTAGGCTATCAAGTAACGAATGGGGGATTACAAGAGAACTCGACAAGGAGCCCTCGCTGCATTGCTCCTCTATTTATATAACTTACAAGTGGTCCGTGCTACAACAATGTGTCCACCTCATGTCCATCCACCATGCATCTACCTTAAGGCCACCATGCTTCCCACATGTGCCCTGACATCATACCCTCTACCCTACTCCATTGTCCTATGTCATCACTCTTAATCTCCGTCATACATGCGTACACCATGTGTGCACCATGAGGAACCCTTGTCCCTTGACATCATCTCCTAACCCTAACTCCTACTCTAGACTCTTTCCAATCCTTCTAGACCCTAAGTCCTTCCAGACCGCTCTAGACTACTCTAGCCTATCACATGACTTCCAGGTCACGTGCCTATCTCCTAACCCTATGTCCATTGTAGACTAATAATTACTAAGGTCCTAACCCTAACCCTAGTCCAAAGTCTGTCCATACTCTCGTATCATAACACTAAGTAGATACTCCATAGTCTTTAGTTTGGAAATTAACTAAGTTCTAACCAAATAATTACCTGGAAATCCTAAACTCCTTTTCTTACTCCTCTGACTAAGCTATTTATTAGAGTTGTAAACAAGGGACTTGACTTTATTTTATTTTATTTCTCTTTTATTTTTATTTTCCATTTTTTAAATTTTATTTTAGTTTCTATTTTCATTTTCATTATTTTAGACTTAGGCAAAGAAGTATAATATAACAACCATATGTGATAGTCACATGTTACAAAGAGTGACTAAGACATAATACCTATCGTAGGGTGGTTATATATATTACATGATCATATAATAAAAAAGAAGATTATAAAAGGTTTTGAAATAGATAATATCATATAGTATGGGCAACAGCATGTTAGTCTTATGGAAAGTGCATAGACTTTAGGGTAGGTTAGTTGTATTGTGCACACAGACCACAGTCTGTAGTATATAAGATAGATTAGTTTGTAATGGGAACTTCATTAAGTTTTCTTATGTTATTCAATATAAGAGCTATCTTTTATTTTTATTCTAAGACCTAAGTCATAACAGCACTTGATAGTGGACTTTGTCACAAAGTTACTGTTGGTGGTAGAGAAAGATGCAATATTGGTAGTATATGATATATTATCAAAAATAGCACATTCTGTAGCAACTATAAAGGAAATATTGACAGAGTGTTACAAACTTTATTCAGCTTGTATCTCCACAACCAGTAGATCAATTTTCACAAACTAAGTTGTGCTGGAAAGCCCCAAATGAAGGCTATCCACACATATGTAAGATGTACAAAAGGAACAACAAATGACTGAGATATCAGGCCATCAGTAGCTGTAAAAACTTTGTCTGCTAATATCTCATGAATGGCTAAACAGATTTTCACAATTGAACTTGCATTGGAACATGCTCATCAATCCTTTTCCAACAATATATAATGCATCTCAAAGTAATAAGTATTGGTAGAGATACAAGTATATCAATGTAGTGACATAATTAGTTACCATCTAAAATTAGCCTGACAGCTGCTATGACAGATGACAGCTCCCATCAGATACAAGTTTTGATCATGTGATGGCAACAGCTTACACACAGACCATTAATATCTTTTATAATGTATGACATTACTCTTTTATTATATCACATGATATTTTGACCACAACCATAATCTTTGCATGATGGTTGTCACAATTTGTCACACCACCTTGTTTCTTCTAAGTTGAAAATGAGAGATAAGAAGGAAAAAAGAAAAGAGATAGGAAAATTCAAGTAAAAAATAAGAAAGTCTTTAAATAAGAAACTAGAACTGGAAAAGAACAAATCCACCATCTTTGATTCTGACACTTCCTGCATTAATAGAAGATTTTTTGAGAGCAACAGATTACCAGTCCCAAAGTCTATTAAGTACTATAAGAAGATAGAAGACCACATTTACATGACCAGGTTACTATTTGAGCCTTTACTATTGGAAATCCATACTGTTACAATGATATCTCAGTATCTCTCTATAGCTTTTAAGAAAGCCCAGATTTTAGTGAAAATAACTTTGCAACTTTTACTGTATGTTTGGAACTTTGAGTTAGTGTTTACAAAAGAGAACTTTCATATACTCCTAGATCATAAATCATACCACATATTATAAACTTAGATCCTAAGTATTAAACAAAAGTATAGCTCTTGTATTAAGTAACATATGAGAACTTCATAAAGTTCCTAGTATAAACTAGTCTACTTTATATACTATAGCTATATTACATGATATTATCTGTTTCAGAACCTGGCTTTTTATAATTTTTTCCTAGTTATGTAATGTTGTAACAATGACTGTAGCTAACTTGTGAAATATATGATAGTCACATATAATCTCATATCACAATCTTTTAAATAAGTTCAAATAAGGAAAATAGAAATAAAATATAAAGAAAAAATAAAATAAAAGAGAAGAAAACAAATAAAAAATAAGTCTACTATTCTTAATTTTGACACTATGCTATTGAACTTGTCTTTGATGCAAAGTCTAAGCTTTCTAAGATTTACCTACTATTACTAGCAAAGCAGTTCAAGCTTGATACCTTTCTGGCTGAAAATCTCTATACTAATCAAATATATGTTCTCTATAGCTATAATAATCTTTTTTATTAAGAAAGATAGTCCTCATTGATTCAAGATTACAAAAATCTCAATGTTATGATTTTAAATAACAAGTATCCACTCTCCTGTTATAATATACTTCTAAACTCTAATATTTTAATTCAGTTTTATTTTAATTTTATAAATTTTATTTCTTTTGTTCTTGATTTATTTTAGTTTTAGTTCTTTTTAGTTTTATTTTATTTAGCAATGGAGAATTATGTAATTATGATATATGACTATATTATATAAGGTGATATCATAAGTTTAAAAGAAAGTAAAAGAGTCTAGAGTAATAATATTAGATATTATAGCTTAGATCTAAATGTTAAGACAAATTATATATCTCTAAGAGTTGGTCTATATATATTCAACCTACTCTAAAGCTATGACTAAGTTTTTCTAGTAGTTTTTATGATATTCTATCAAGTCACATGACTGTGTGACTGCAACATCTGTAAATATCATACTTTTTAGCCAAGTTCAAAAAAAGAAATAAGAAAACTAAACTATAAAAGAAAAGAGAAATCATGAAAAATAGAAAATGTTTAAATCATTGCTTCTTTCTTTTATACCATCATCTCACATAGTAGTACCCAAAAGAATCTCAGTGGATACATCTTTTCCTTTTTATCTAAGTATACTGCATAACTCCCAAGTATTATGGGATGCTCTGGATATGAACAATTTTTATTTTCTTTTCTTTTATTTTCTGACTTTATAGAGATTTTCTTTTCTTTTCCTTTTTCCTTTCTTTTGGATGATGAAGGGGCATGTGACACTGCAGTCACATGACATGTCACATAATGTGATGTCATAGGCCTAGAAGGTAGTAGAAGGATCTAGAAGATGATGTCAGGGTATATGTATACAACATGGCAACCTTGAGGCAAACATGAGGAAGGAGCATGGACATAAGAGCAGGGTTAATTATTAGTAGCATGAACCATGAGGACTTTGTATATATAGGACTCTAATTAAGCAGAGACTTCTTATCAAGTTCTCTTGTGATTTTCCCACTTGATTGCCTATTGAGAGCTTTACTCACTTGTGTAGCTATTGGACTTTGTGTCTAGTGGTTGTTACAACACCAAGAGCCTCTCAATAATATAGCAATAGACATAAAGATTAATAATTCTAGAGGTTGTTCAACTAATTCTAGCTCTAACAGTTCTAGAGCTTCCTTAGTACATTTAAATATCTTATCTACTACTTACAATAAACATGTTCAAGTTTTAGCAAACAACTCTTCTTAGACTGAACAAGCTAATATACCAGTGTTGTCTTATACATTCTCAAAGGTAAGAGAAAGTAATAATGCTAATAAGGCAAAAACATTAGAACCTGTGCCAGAACCTCATAGTGCAAACATCAACAATATATGCCTATAGAGATTAGAACCCTCTGCTATTTTTTACTCTATAAACTAACCTGTGGATCCACAACTGTGGGATGGTAACTTTTGTTCTATTTTCATTTTTGGTATAAATAACTATTTGAAAGGCAATACTAAAAGCATTGCTTGCTCACTTTACAGAATAGCTATCTTTATTAGATAAAGAAAACTTGAAGACAAGACTATTAGTAACATTCTACAAATTAGGGAATTCAGTTTTACTACATGGGATTTTATCTTATCTATCTATGAATCTAGATGGGATAAATTAAATGCTAACAAGAATGGTAATTCTTTCAGACAATGTGTCTTTGCTAATGTATTAAAAATTTCTCTCTTTAGACCAAGTAAAAGCATTTTGGCCAAGTTGAAATTCTTTAAAAAGAATTAAACATCATCTATATCCATTAAACTTATATATGTGCAAGCTTCATCAAACAATATCAATGATATCATCAAAATCAAAGAATTTTTCTAAAGCTTTTTGCTAACAAATTTTTTGAAATCCACAAAGTCATTAACAAGATGGAATAGAAGGAAAAACCTAAACTCAATATAACTACTAAGAGACCATCAAGAAAATAGATTATCATCTCTATGGGTTCTAACAACATCAAAAGGATTATGGCAGAGACTAATACAAACATTGTAAATACTAACAGGTTCTTGAAAGAAGTCAAATCAGAAGTACCTGTTAACTTTATTTGCTTAGACAATAAAGGTTTACTCTTAACCACTAACAAAGTTGCAGCTTCTTCTGACCTAAAAATCATTGAAAAGTACTTAAAAGAACTAAATAACATTAATAACAATGAAGTTATGAGCTCTAAGCTACTACAATCTAAGTCATACCTGAAAATTCTTAAAGTCCCTTACTTTATAAAAGACATGAACACTCCTATTTTATCTGATATTGTTGAATGTATTATCAAATCAACACACATTTTCAATGACATTGTACTTATATCTCAACCTCATATTATCAAAGTATCTCCAAAATTGGATATAGTAGTTATTTAGATTGATATTTGGAACTCCCAAAGTAACTTGAATGTAAAAATACTAATAAACAGATATTTCAACATTGGGAACTATATTACTATGATCTATAGAACCAATATAAATCCTGGAGTCCCTTAGTGCAAGAATTGCTGAAAGTAGAGTCATATCACTTTTGCATACCAAATTCATGGAGCAAAATGTCCAAAATATAATGAGCTATATAAAATCAAAAATCATAGAGATATAGCTTGGTGTTGTAAAGCCAATTTCAAGACAAACCTCTAAAGACAAACCTTGTTTGTATTTCTTCAAATGTGTTAATTGCAAAGATAATCATCAAGCAAATAGCTACAACTGTCTCTTGTGGAAACACAGGTTCTACTATGATTGATATAATGAAAAGTTCTAGAAACTCCAAGAAATTAGAACCAATTCAATTCACTCAAGTATGGGTAGATCAAAACAATAATTTTACACAACCTAAGAATTTTTTTGCAAAACATTTGCAAGAACTATTTTCTTCTAGATATCATCTTAGAAAACAATATAAATTTCAATATCATTGCCATTTAAGAACTTCTATAATCTATTATTTGGTCTATCTCTAGCTTATCTTTTAAGGAAGATGAAGAAATTATTGGTGCTCCTTATCATCCTTTATAGATTATCTTCTCAAGACAATTGACTAATAACAATAATCATCTAAGAGTTATTACTTACATTAATGCCAGACTTTCTCAATTATTCTTCTTACTTAGGAAGGATATTATCAATCATAAGGATATAAATCTCATCTCTTTCTTTAATTATGGTATTATTTACTTCATTATCAATATTTACTCTGATGATCAGCAAACTATCTTCAAATATCTAAAAGATATTGAGGTAAACTTAAATATCCTTATCATGACAGGAGACTCTGATATCAAGGATAACTATTGGGATCCATTATATTCTCATCATTATACTCATGTCAACATTCTTAGGAAAATAATAAACTTATTTGATCTAGAGTTATCCATGCTTATCAATCAAGTCTCTACTTGATATGTGTTACAACTCAAAGACCTTAGGGTTAGTCAATAAGAAGAACCTTGTATTAAAGTTAACATAAAAGAACTCAATAGAGAACTTTGTACAAGATGGTCTACCTTATATACTAATTACTCATGGTCCATGCTCTACTACTTTAGCCTACCCTAAATAACCATGTGTAAGCCTTAAGGCTAACATGGGTTAAACACATTGTTATAATATTATTATTTTAGAACCTTCTACTTCCTTCTATTATATTATATAAGTATGTAATGAGATGACTATGACAGTGTTATAGTGTGACATCTTGTGACTGTGACTTGTGATGTCACATTAAACCCTAATACTAAGTTTAAAACTAGAAAATAAATTGAAAAGAAAATGAAAATATAAGAGAAAAATAAAATAAAACAAAGTTCACTTTTTGTAACTCTAACAATATGCTGATGACCCCAATAATACAAATTTGGTCATTTACAGAGTATGTAACTCTGTGAAAAAAGCTTAGTGATGTAGACTTGTAGAATAATCTTGGCTTTAGCTTATATACTATACTGTCTGTTTACCATATAGTTGCAACTTTAGAGGAATAAATAAAGTCTGAGATGAGAGTAAGTATTAATTGGGTGTATTACTGTTGTATATTAAAGATTGAGTTTAATAAGAGTTATTTTCATCAATTATCAGACTAGCAAATTACAGTGTAACTGCTAGTCTTATATATATATCAGATGTATAGGAGATGCTTGGGGTTTTAATACCTCATTCTAAGTGGAGGTTTCAGTGGTAAGACACTGATAGAAGTAAGATAGAAGAACATAAGAGAACATAGTCATGGAAGACTAGATATTTAGATTATTTCATTACCACTATATAAACATGTTGTAGGAAGAGTGGCCATTACAAAAGACATGCTAGTTTTATAAATATTAAAATAACAGTATTACTATGGGAAGATATCTTCCAAATGAATGGACTTGACAAAAGACATTCAAGTCAATTCCAAAGAATTCAACAATCATTCCATTTTATCTGATCTAAGAAGTCTATTCAATCATGTTTCTTTAATGGTTAATATCATTATCAATGAAGAATTCATCTAAGATAATCATTATACTATTATCAAAAATAGTAAGAAAGAAGAAAGTTTTATTAAGGAGCTTAAAAACAAAATTGGTAATATTGATACTACTAATATCTCTGGCAGAAAATCACTCAAAAGAATAGTACAAGAATTTACATTAATTTCAAGCAGTCTTTGAAATAAGCATTCCAAATATGTTAAGATTACTAAACATTCTAAAGCTTGGTAGAACTAGGAGCATGGTAGAGATTTAAATGCTTACAGAACATCCAAGACAAGTTCAGATTGTGTTATAATGCATGTGAAGACTAACATTTTTCTTTTTCTTTTATCTATTTTTCTTGATTTTATATTTCTTTTCTTTTGAATTTCTTTTTCTTATTGACAATGAAGAGGCACATGACTGCAGTCACATGACATGTCACATGATATGATGTTATAAAAGCCTAAAATAGACTAGAATAGGCTAGAGTGGTCTAGATGGATGATATTAAAGAGCATGTTAACTGTATAGCTATCTTATGGTATACACATGGTGCACTTATGGATGATGCATGGACTTTAGGGCAGGAGTAATTATTTATAGCACAGACCATGTGTAACTTATATAAATAAGGTAGCAATCTAATAAAGACTCCTTGTCAAGTTCTCTTATAATCCCCACTTAATATCCTACTGAGAGATTTGCCACCTTGTGTGATTATTGGTCTTTGTGACTAGTGATTGCTACAACAGATTGGAAGAAATTCAAGAAATAGCATCAAAAAACAAAAAACTATGGAATTTGATAAACTAGATCAAAAAATACAAGCTACCAGCTATAGAAGCCATTCAATTTAACAAATATTCACGCATCAAACTCAATGAAATTTGGCAAGCCCTCTATTAAATCTTCAATTTGGCTCAAAATCAAAATATTAGCATATGCTTACTAGAAGAAATTCCCTTGAAACTTCAGCCAGAGTGGCTAACTTTTTCTAAAGTAGAATTCATTAATGCTATTAAAAATTGTAGCAGTTCATCAACTCCTACTAATGATTTTCAACAAAGTGGAATTTAATCTCAGAATTTCTCTATTTTTTTCTAATTATTTAATTAATAGGAAGACTCAATACATTTGGAACAACTTTGTTTCTCCTTTCTTTAAGGCTGACATAGAAATTGGCCAAGGATCAGCTTTTTTCCCTATTCTTTCTGACTTTATCATTTGTCAATGATAAACTTTTCATTTCTCAGGAGAAAGCTTATGAAAAATCAAATACAAATTTATTTTGTAGTTATAACATTATTTCTTTTCTTTTTGATCAGTTTGGACTTGCTGTTGAACACAACAAATTGGAGGTCTTCCATTTCTCTAGGGTAACAAAGAGTTATAATCCCCTATCTATTAGATCTAGGGCCATTAGGAGGACCTCTCTTACAACTAAAAAACTATTGGAAATACATTGGTTTTATTTTGACAGAAAGCTACCTTTCTGTTACTATATCTATTTTTATTCCAACAAGGCTTTATCTACCATCAAGAGTATGAAGATGTTGGGAAAATTTACCAGAAGTTTGTTACACTCTCACAAATAACTTCTCTATAGAATATATGTAATACCCATCACTCTCTATGGCTTCTAACTTTGGTACTACAAAGAGATGCTACTTTTCTATCCTCTCAAAAAGCTAAAAAAAAATACAACAAAGAACAGCTCTATGAATTATGGGCAATTTCTACATCTTACCATTGTGAGAAGTTAAAACCATCACTGGACTCATTCCTATTCATTTTCATCTTGACAAAATTAGTAGAAGACATCATTTGAAAATAGTATCTTTATCCAAGCAGCACACTCTTAATACATTAATGGAAGATTATCATTCAAAGAAAGCCAAACCACACTGTCTTTCTATAAGCAAATTAATGAATAAACAATAATACAAAATCAAGAGTTTAATCATTAACTTCAATAACTGACTTAACAAAGTCTTTTCTGCATTCTATAAGCTTTACAAAGAGCTATCTTCTGGTTTCAAACTAGTATATAGTTTACCTATTCATTATTCATTCCACACAGTGAACTGAAAAAACATTAAAGTCAAGAATGCTCACTTACATCTTCTCAACAAAATCTTTGACAACTCTATATCTAACCCAAACACCATCTTGGTCATATCAGATGCTAGTGTCAAAAATAAAGTCACAACTTTAATATTGCACATTCACTAAGGTTGAGATATTGCCAAAACCATCCATCATGTTATAAACATTAATTTCATTGAGGCAGAGCTGTTTTCTATCAAATGTAGCATTAATTAAGTCATTTAAGTCTCTAATGCTGAAAACATCATCATGATCACTAACATCATACATGCTACAAGACAAATTTTTGATTTGTTTTCTCATTCCTATCAATTGCAAACCATTGCTATTGCTCAAGATCTCAGAATGTTTTTTAACAAGAATGTTAGCAATACTATCACTTTTTGGAATTATTCCCACAGTGAAAAATGATACCCTTACTCAGCAGTAGACAAAGGGACCAGAAAGTTTTATATCAACCCTATTTTCTCATATAAAGCATCATAGGATTTTAGTTAAAGAAGAATGCAATTCAATTCTCTGTAATTGGCAAATAACATTTCAAGCATCAGATTACAAATGGAGCAATTTTCTGCCTACTAAGCCCACTTATATTGTGGCAACTACTAGTTACAAAGACTAATAGAGACACAATCAATAAACCTCAAAGATAGATATCATTGTGGGAATCATAAGAAAACTTAACAAGGAGTTTCTGCTGAATTGCTATTCTATTTATATAAATTACAAATGGTCCATGCTACCAATAATTAACCTTACCCTAAAGTCTATATGTTATCCATGAGTGTACCATGTGTATACCATGAAGTAAACATGCTATTAATATACTTCTTGATACTATTCTTCTAGTCCACTCTTGTCCAGTCTAGGCCTATGACCTCATATCCTGTGATATGTCATGTGACTGCAGTTATGTACCTTTTTATTGTCAATAAAAGAAAAATAAAAAGAAAATAAAAAGAAAAGAAATATCAAATCAAGAAAAAAAAAGAAAAATATTAGTGTTCAAGTATACCATGACAACTTATACAAAAGATGATGCTTGGCTCAATCATTTTAAACATTCTAATACTTTGTATGTGTAAGCAACTAGAGCCATTAAAAACCACACTCCTATAGAAAAATACCATCTTAAATTTTTCCCAAGAGAATCATTTAAATATCTATGTAAAAACTATCCATTTAAATATCTATGTAAAAACTATCCAATTAAATAAAGATGTTATATTCTCTACAATTGCACAAGATATAACAAGTTTTGGAACCTTAATAGGAAGTTGCTGAGGAACTTTGTTGTATTCTCATTTCACAAAGGAATTACCTAATTTTGGTATCACTTTTCTATTTTACCTAGTATAGTATAGTTTTACTTACATTTTATTTTTTCTTTTCTTTTCTTTTTCTTTTATTATTTAAGTATCTGTGCTATAGGTACCATAGTCTGCCACTGAGTCCCATGTAATAAATTGTTGATTTTTTTAAAAAATGTTTAAATTCACTTAAAAGATTTTTGGTATTAGAAAGCATGATAAACTTATGAATAATATACAAACTTTAGAATAAGCTATATATTATAGAGTATAGACTAACATGTATAGTATATGTTCTAGTAGAAGAATTTTAGTTGAGTTTCTCTTATAAACTCTAATATAAAAGTGACAGAGATATACTAGTTCTGCTTTAAGTTTGTATGTATATTGTCTGTCATATATTTGTTATTATAACATTCCACTCATCACTAAACTTATATTCACGCTTCAAGATACCATACTAAGTACTTCACTGAATTGTATATGTACTGAAGATTCAATATAAACAAACTAGCTCTTTTATAAAATTCTAGTATACTAATATTGCAAATATTTATACCAAACTTCATGGAGTTCTTATATCTTATTAGTTAGCAATCCTGAACATTACTCAGCTTCATATTTTAGATATAGTTCACATCTTGTTATCCAAAATCTATAGTGAGTCACTAGAAAACAAATAAGTAAGTATACATTATCTGAATGTATTTCAGAAGTATTACTTAGGGTCTTGTGGAAGAAGAGATATTATAGTACACTAGAACATTAACATTTTTCTTTTTCTTATATCTATTTTTCTTGATTTTATATTTCTTTTCTTTTAATTTTCTTTTTCTTTTTCTTTTTATTGACAATGAAGAGGCATGTGACTGTGATCACATGACATATCACATGATGTAGAGTCATAGGCCTAGAATGGACTAGAGCAGACTAGATAGATGATGTCAAGAAGCATGTTAACAGCATATCTACCTCATGATGTATACATAGTATACTCATAGATAATGCATGGACTTTAGGGCAAGATAAATTAATGTTAGCATAGACCATCTGTAATTTATATAAATAGGATAGCAATCCAGTAGAGACTCCTTGTTAAGTTCTCTTGTGATCCCCACATTGATAGCCTACTGAGATCTTTACTAGTTTGTATGATTATTAGACTTTGTATCTAGTGGTTGCCACAACAAGAGGTATATTTTTGCTAAAACTAGAAGAGTATGTCAGTTTTGGTCAATTTTCAGAATAAGAGTTTACAGTATAACTATTAGTTTATATACTAAGTACTTTACCTAAGATAGTTATCTAAAATAGAAATTGTAAGCAAGTTATCCTAGGTTTGGATAGTTCTCAGATATAGGAGTGAAGATTTATAGAGTTATTAGAAGTCCAATAAGGATGTTCAAGGAGTAATCAATATGAAATAAAGAGAGTTAATCTGTATTGGAAGAGGTTTAGAAATGCAGATATGCTGGAATAGATATGGCTGGATCAGAATGTAATAACAAAGTTTATTAAGCCAATACTACTACTTCTTTCTATTAAATCTTGTCAAATACTTTTTAGTGTTCTAATACTGTCCTATTCTATATATCACTGCTATAAACCTCTTTTACTTCTTAGCTGATCTTCTATTCAAGTTTCTAACTATCTAGTGTTATGAACTTAAACCCTTAGAGTAGGATAAAAGAACAACTCTTGTATTGAGTAACACAAGAGAACTCAATAGAGTTCCTAATACAAAGTAGTCTACCTTATATACTATTCCCCATGGTCCGTGCTAGCTACTGTGCACCCTACCCTAAATGACCATGAGTATAACATGAGGTCAGCATGTGTTGTCCATGCTGTA
>Ga0157364_1006007_pt1 | contig 12416 bp, 6 predicted proteins | sample AttsexASBM2_FD_111476 | JGI IMG/M metagenome (GOLD analysis project Ga0157364, IMG submission 111476) | Fungus gardens microbial communities from leaf cutter ant in Ribeirão Preto, State of São Paulo, Brazil - Atta sexdens ASBM2 | ecosystem: Host-associated > Fungi > Mycelium > Unclassified ...
CCGACATTAACCTTGACTTATATTGTTAAGTATAGTTTACACTTCAAGTAGGAGTCTATAAATGTCACACAAAAGAACAGATTAAGTACAAGAGATTTGTTTATTGATATAACTGGATATCGTTATAGTATTGGAAGTGATCTTATCAGTCTAACTATAGTTACTATGGACTTGGTCTTGGGCTACTACTATCTGTGAATGTGTTTTATGACTCTTAGTTATTTATAGTTATTTACAGTTGTCCACAGTGACTTCTGAGCAATCAGATAGACTTCTTAGTTATCACTTGTACTTTTATGTTATGACTTAGGTCCTAGAGTTTGGACAAAGGATAATACAAGAGAATTCAATAAAAATTTCATTACAAACTAGTTCATCTTATATCACAGACAATAGTTTGTATATATCTATCTATCTTAGTATTATATGCTAAGTTCAACCCAATAATAGCCTGTTGTCAGGTGTGGTTCACATCAGAGATGAAAATCCACAAGATTGGCTTGAAGTTGTGCAGACTTGTGAAACAATCTTGGCTTCAGCTTATATATTGTGCTGTCTGTCTGCCACATAGTCACAGCTTCAGATAATAGAAAGAAGTCTGAGATGAGAGTGAGTGCTGATTTGGTGTGTCACTGTTGAACACTGAAGATCAAGTTTAATAAGAATTATCTTCATCGATTATCAAACTAGCAAATTACAGTATAACTACTAGTCTTATATATGAATAGATATTATAAAAGATGCTCGGGGTTTCAGTAATAAAGCCCCTATTATCCTGAGCAGAGGTTTCAGTGTTGAAACATTAATACCCAGATGGTTGCAGCACCGCTATAAGGCTTGTTGCGAGAAAGGTGGCCACCATAGAAGGCAGGCTTGTATAATTTGGAGATGATATCACTACTGAGATGTAATTTCTAGATGGGTGGACTTGCATATGACAGTATTCCCCCCTTAGAACTAAGCCTTTGAAGTCCTATTGAGTTTATCCAAAAATCCCGTGATGGTACCTAGGTCAACAATACATAAATGGAAAAGGAAGTTTTTATCTTTTCTTTTATATTATCATGTCTTTTCCTACCCTCTCCGATATTTCTCAACATGACGCTAAAATGCAGCAACAGTATGAAGAGGAACAACAGCTTCTTCTCTGTTTACAAGAGGCAGTGGAGGTCTGTTATGTAGAACATGTAGCTTAAAAGACAAAGAGGGAGGTAAAAGCCAAGGCAAAGAAAAAGGCTAAAAAGCAGAGGCTTGCAGAAGAGGAGAAGAAGAAAAAATGGTTGGAGTATCTCCAACAACTCTAGGACAAGGTGCTAGTGAAAAACACTGTATTATTGGAGAGCACTGAGAGGTCACAGGTTGCAGAATCTAAGCACAAGAAAGTCACCTCCAGAGATGAGGAGAAGCAATGGCTCTTTAAGAAAGGAAGCAACCAAGGAAGTACTATAGAGATGCCGTAATTAAGATGGGGGTGCTAACTTCTGTGAGAGATGTGTGTGTACTAGACAGAATTGCCTGGTGCACCACTCAAGGTGAGTAATAGACCATTTTTTTCTTCTAATAATTTTTTCCTATAGCCAATCTCTCACTTGTGCTAGATATATCGCTTTCAAATAGCAGTATAAGCCTCACATCAGTACCAATCCTCCAGCCATAATTCCTATTTACAGTGGGGTTCTAAGTATTATTAAAAAGGTACTCTAAGAGCTTGTAGAGAAGTACCAAGAAGTTAGAAAGTCCCTTTGGGACTTGGTAGAGAGCTAAGAGAGAAATACAGTCTAGTTAGAGAGAATTGGAGCCATGATGGAGTGGAAATAGTGTTTGGGAGGAGAGAATGGGAAGGAAGAGAGCAAAGATGAAGAGGAAGAATCCAAGGATGGCCCTGGAGAAAGTTAGAAGGAGGGAACTCTGTTGTCCACCTTCTGTTAAAATAGTGTTTTTGTTTTTTCTTTATTATTTTTTAATTCTGCTTTGTGATCTAAATGTGTGAGTCAGAAAATCAAGAAATAAAATAAAAAGAAGTTTGAAAGTTTTGAAAAGAAATCCTAAAAAGTGCACGGAAGCTAAGAGTTAATGAAAATAAGCAGACAGAATATACTAAAGAATTAGTAAAGGAAATCTCTGTTGAAAAATACATGGAGGCAGGGGACAAGTGCAATAGTATAATCAGGACAGTAGGAGACCAGGCTTGGTAGAATATATAATATGGAAATTGGATACCAAGTCAGCTACATGATGTTACGACTTAAGCCTCTAGTGCTGAACAGAAGAAGAATCTTGTATAGGATTGTCTACCTTATATACAAATACTTAATGGTCCATGTAAGCTATTTATAGCCTACCCTAAATGACCATGTGTATGCCTTAAGGTCAATATATGTTTCATATATTGTATGACATTATTCTTTCAGAACCTTGTACATCTTTTCTTGTATCATGTGACTTTGTGACCATGTCCTCTGATGTGACCTGCTGTATGACAGTATGATCTTGTTACTCCAACCCTAACTCTAGTTCTAAAAATAGAATAAAGAAACATAAATCAAAAAGAAAATAAAAATAAGAAAAGAAAATAAGAAAATGTTAAGTCCACTTCTTTTGTTCTTAACATATGAGTAAGTTTAGATGCAGTGATCCATTTAGATTTGTCTTCAGTATCTTTATACCCTAGCCAGATTACCTTATACAGGATTCACTATCTGAGAAATTTCATATTCAGGTTCCCTATTAATTATAACTGGAGTGGGGGCCAGTTGTATTCTCTTAGAGAAAGTATTGGACGTGGTGGGTTCGAGCATAGACACATGAAAGACTAGGTAAACAGAATGTATGGACTCTGGAAGGTGGAGGGTAAACAAAAGTGTACTAGACTAGACGATGATTTTGTAGGGTCTAAGGTATTTTTTAGAGAGTTTCTTTGAAGGCCAAGTGGTTTGGAAGAACTGAGCCTTGACAAAAACTTTGTCATCTACTTTGAAATCAGAAGTGGAAAAACATTGTGCATCAGCAAATTTCTAACAATGCTGTTGGGCCATGGAGATTTCAGCTTTGAGAGTACTCTGTAATTTATCGAGATCTATGGCAAAGTTGTGGGCTCAGAAGGAAACAATATCATGTTTGGAGTAAACAGTGATGTTTGGATGATATCTTTTATTAACAAAGAATGGAGAAACACCAGTAGTAGCACTCAAAGTATTATTGTAGGCAAATTCTACAAGAGATAGGAGTTCAGACCAGTTGTCTTGCTGATAGTTACAATATACATGGAGGTATTGTTTGAGGGTCTAATTTGTGTGTTCAGTTTGCCCATCACTTTTGGTGTAGTAGCCTGAAGTGAAGTGAAGCTGCATATAAAGAGTAGTATCTAAAGATCAGAAGAAGTTTGATACAAACTCTGAACTTCTGTCAGAGATGATATGGGAAGAAACGCCATGTTTGGAAAACACATGAAGGATAAATAGACATGCTAAGTCCGCAAATGTGATAGTGTTGTGAGCAAGGATAAAGATTGCCTGCTTAGTGAGCTGGTTGACTATAACCAAGATAGTGTCAAATCTAGAAGATAACAGAAGTTTCTCGATGAAGTCCATAGAAGATTTGTAGACCACTGGCTATCTGCAGAAGTGTATTTTGTAGCAATTGGGTCACTAGAAAGAGCTGAAAGGATGTCTCGATGTAAGATGTCCAGATCTATAACTGTAGTTGTACAAAGAGAAAGAAAAAAGAGGACTATAGCTCATATAGAGACTGCAAGTTGTTTTTGAATAAAGATGGGCTTGAAGTTGTGAAGGTTGATTGTGGCATAGCTAGTATTCTCCCCTTTAGAATAGACGTCCCACCATCTAGTAAGAGTGTCTGGTTTAGTACTAAGACAACCAGAGCAGAATCTGATAACAAGGTTGAACTAAGAAAATTATTCAGGCCATTGCACTTGTCTCCAGGTCAATATCTTGGTAGTAGAAAAGTACTTAAGGTTTTTATGATCCATAACAATGTCGATGGGATAGGCCAGATCTTCTAAATAGTGTCACCAAATCTTGAAAGCTTCAAAGATGGCAAGCAATTCCTTGTTATGTGTATTGTAATTCAACTCTACTACAATGACAGTGTGGGAGTGAAAAGTAATTGGATAAACTTTATTATCTTCATTAACAATGGAGAGGATTGTAGTGAGAGCATAGTTTGAAGCATTAGTTTCCATGATGAGTTGTGCATTGGAAATCCAATAAGTGAGGATAGAAGCAAAGATAAATGCCTTCTTGAGAAAGTTGAAAGTATTATGACAAGAGAAGTCAAACTTCCAAGGAATGTTCTTCTAGGTGAGGCATGTCAATAAAATGACAATGTCTGAATAATTGAAAATGAACCGGTGATAGAAATTAGTAAAACTTAAGAAAGATTGAATGTCCTTGATTTTCTTAGGCTCCAGCCAGTCTTGAATAATCTTCACTTTGTTATCAGACATAGTAAGGCCAGAAGGGGAGAGGATATATCTCAGATACTCTACCAACTCAGAGTGGAATTCATATTTCTCTGCTTTGACATAAAGACCAGCCTTGCAGAAATACTTGAATACTTCTTTTATATACCTATGATGTTTAGACATGTTATTCGAGTAAATGAGTATATCATCCAGATAGATCATGACACAAATATTCAAGAGATTGGAAAAAATGTTGTTCATGAGTTACTGAAAGACTGCAGGAGCATTAGTGAGATTAAAGAGCATTACAGACTATTCAAATAATTCATAGCATGTCTTAAAGGCAGTTTTCTATTTATCACTATTGGCAATACGAACCAAATGGTAAGCATAGCAAAGATCTATCTTTGAATAAACTCAAGCTTTGCAAAGTGAGTCCAGTAGATCAGAGATGAACAGGAGTAAATAGTGATTTTTCTTGGAGATGCAGTTAAGACTGTGAAAGTTGACACAAAGGCATAGTGAACCATCTTTCTTCTTAACAAATAAGACTAGTGCACTGTGCAGAAATGAAGTTGGTCAGATAAAACCTATATTGAGGTTTTCCTCAATGAATTTCTTCAGAATCTCTTGTTCAGATGCTGAAAAAGAGTATATTGGGCTAACTGGAGATTGAGCACCTTCTTTCAGATTGATTTTGAGGTCATAAAGATGATGAGGAGCAAGAACTTCAGCTTTAGTTTTGCTGAAAATGTCGGCAAATTAATGATACTTGGAAGAAACATTAGAAAGATCAGAAGCTTCTGCAAGTTTTGTGGAATTAGCCCAAATATCTGATGAACAAAGATATAGTTTGAAGAATGCTGCAGTACTAATGATAGTAATGTTAGGTTGCTCAGAGTTAGACACAGTGGTCTCAGATGTAGGTATAAAAACCATGGAATCTGATAATTGTAGAGAGATATTAATAAATAACAAAAATGCTAATGGTATGTTGGCCGTAATATGAAAGAGAACAAGATTTTTTTGCAAAGATGGACAGAAGTTTATTGATCTATTTACTCAGTCAATCAGTGGATTGTGTTGAGCAAGCCAGTTGTATCCAAGGACCAAAAAGCAGGAAGAATCAAGCAAAGTGATATAGAAGTCCAGATTTATACAATTACTAGTGGAAAAAATTATAGGCAAGTTAGCAATTTTGGAGATAGTGCTATTTGATGAACCATCAAACAAGCAAAGAGTAACTGGAGGAGTTGCAGATGTCTTTAAGTAGTCACAAATTTAGAGTCTACAAAACAATGAGTAGACTTGAAGTCAACAAGAGCTCAGAATGGGATTTTATTAAGGTGATCCTGATTAAGAATCAGAAGAGAGGTAAGGGAAACAAAGAGTAAATGAGGGATGGGACTTGTTGTTGTACAAGAAAGTTCAATGTGGTCTTCAGTCTGTGCAGAGTCCTGGATGTTGCTTTCTATTTTTCCAAGGGTTTCTCAGAAGCAACTGCTAGAGGATTAGTAGTTGTTGAAGTACCATAGCCCTTAGATGTGACCATAGTCTGCTTTTTAAAACAGGAGTCCAGCTTGTAGTCTTCTGTACCGCAATAGAAGCACAGGTTGTTTTTGAGACACTTCTTGCACTTGTCACTAGTCAACTTGCCATTGCTGGCCAGCTTGGAAGAGAGGTTCACCTATGGAGTATTGGGTTGTTTCTTGGAAGTGGAGGATGAAGATGACTTAGAGAAAGGTTTCTTAGCAGATGAGGCTACTAGAGATGGATTTCCCTTATTCTGGAAGGCCATAGTAGGACTAGAAGCGGAAGCTTTTCCTTATTTCTAAGAGTGAGACTCAAGAGCCTCTTTCTCTGCCTGTCTTACATAGTGGCGTTTGCAGTCATATTCCTAGTAGCAGTGATCGATAGTTATTGCTAAAGTATACATATCCTGAAACGAGGTAGGTTTTTCTTGTTCCTGAGTAGAGATAAGATCCTAGATCTGATTGGAAAGTCTTTGGTAGTAACAATAGCAAAGCACACTATTTCTCCAATCTAGTTGGGAGACATAACATATGAAGTCTTGTCACCTGGCTTCATGTAGAGGTTGTTCAGCATGTTAGCCACTTTACCAATGGGTCTAAGAGACCAAAATATCAATGTAGCTTGTTCACAAATAGGTTTCAGTTAGAGAGCCAGTCTTGAAGAATGTTCTGATCTTACTGGTTAAGGCCCACCTCAAACTAGTCCTAGACTACTCTAATAAGATAAATCATTGCAAAGTTGATTTTCATAATGTCCATGTTGAATTGTGCTAGGTTAGTACAGAAATATAGGTAATATTAGAATAAGAAATTATTAAGCTTGTTAGGCTTAGTGTTACTGAAGGTATTAGGAATACAGGCTTTAGTTCCTCTTGTATTAATATTAGATCTAGAAGTCTGAATGGTTTTAAAGAGAGACTTCAGAGATAAACAGCCTATTATAGTGAGAGGAAGCCATTTTGGACTTGAAGTGTGAATTATAAAGTTGAATTGCAGACAGAACTACTTAGAAGTGACAGTAGACTTGGGAGTCTGATAATACTGTCAGGTATAGTTCACACTAGAAATAAAAATCCACAAGATTGGCTTGGAGTTGTACAGACTTGTAGAACAATCTTAGTTTCAGCTTATGTGTTATGCTATCTATTTGCTACATGGTCGCAACTTCAGATAATAGAAAGAAGTCTAAGATGGGAGTGAGTGCTAATTTGGTATATTATTGTTGAATACTAAAGATTGAATTCAATAAGAATTATCTTTGTTGATTATCAGACTAGCAAATTACAATGTAACTACTAGTCTTATATATGAATAGATGTTATAAAAGATGTTTAGAGTTTCAGTAATAAAACCCCTATTACTCCGAGCAGAGATTTCAGTGTTGAAACACTGATAGAGATAATTCTATTATGGAAGACCAAGTTGAATAGAAGTATTTCTGCTATGGAAGATGGAATATCTGGATGGTTGTAGTACCACTGTAAGGTTTGTTATGAGAAAGATGGCCACTGTGGAAAGCAGGCTTGTATAATTTGAAAATGATATTACTGTGGAAATGTAATTTCTGAATGGGTAAACTTGCATATGAAATCTGTTCTTTATAGCAATATTATTTATTTCTAACATTTAATAGCTTTTTTCTTATGGTAGTATTATATTCTATTTGAAACTCTATATACTTAGTCTTTTATTTTTGAGTTTTTTTATTTGTATATAAAGACTAATAGATATATTATATTTTTCTAGTTTGATAATTGATTGTTAAACTCTAAATTTTTGTTTTTCTTTTGAAGTTATAACCTTATAGTAGACAAACTAATTAAACTATTTAAATAGTATGGTTTGTCTTAGGCTTTAATATTGTTTTTATAAATAATAAATTTTTAGTATAATGATAATATTATTAATAAATAATTAGCTAATATTTTCAGTTATATTATTAATTGACTTAATATTAATTAGAATTCTAGTCTCTTATAAGTAATTTTAAGAAAACTAAAGCTTATTATTGAGTTTAACAAGCTTAATAATTTATTGTTTCAATATTGTTTATAATTTAATATAAATATTAGAAAAATTAAGATATCTTTTAAGACTGGCTTTTAAATTGAAACTAGTTTATTAATAAACTTTGTTAATCTTTTAATCTTTCAAACTCTGTTAATAAAGTAGTAAACATATTAAATAACCTTAATATAAAGTCTAACAATAAGATATTTACTTATAATATAAATTTCATATATTATAACTTTTAATTGGATTAAAAGAATGATTTTTTATATTATTATTATTAGTTTTTTTAATTAGATTTAGAATTTAATTTCCGTTTAAAAATAAGATAAACTAATTTTGTTTTAAAATATATATATATTAGCAATAACTATCAATTATTACTATTAAAAATATAACTATAAGTATAATAATATATAATAAGTAGAGAAAAACTCTTAAGTTTTATTTTTAAAAATAAAATAATATTTTTATTATTAGTCTTATAGACTTTTAAAATTAGTTTTAATTAAATTTGGTAATTTATCTATTAAATTATTGTCTTTTAAAATATTCAATTTTTTATTTTATATTATTAAGAAATAATTAAATTTTACAGATAAATTTTTCTTCTAAGCTAGCTAATAATATAAAGAATAATTTTAAAACTTTATATAAATCAAGAGTTATATTGAATTTTCTTGTATAATAATAAGTTTTATCTAACTTAATATATTTACTTTTTTAAACTTTTACTTTTTTTGTTTTTCTTTTTCCTCTCTTATTTTTTAGTTAAGACTATTTTAATAAAACTTTACTTTTATTTAAATCAACAATTTATTACATAGAGCTCGAGAACAAACCATAATATACACAGAGAATTTGAATAACTGAAGAATTTCAACCAAGTCTCTTTTTTGATATAAAACGGTTTGATAATATTATTATTACCATTGAGCAGCTTAAGAAATTTCTTATTAAAGTCTTATGACATTTTACAAGGAAATAAAAGTGTAAGATTGAAAGCCTTTGTTTCTTTGTCAACTACTGTTATAACTTGAAAGTGTGGACAGACTTTTAGGGTTAGGGTTAGATAATGATTAGTCTATGGCTAGAGAGAGATACAGGTATCATGACTAGAAAGTTACATAACATTACATCATAGACCTGGAGTAATCTAGAACAGTCAGAAAGGACTTAGGGTTTAGAAGGATCAGAAAGAGTCTAGAGTAGAAGTTAAGGTTAGAGAGTGACATCAAAGGACAACAGTTTCTCATGATATACACATAGTGTACACATGTACAGTAGAGATTAAAGAGTATGATGTCAAGACATATATATATGGTATAGTGGCCTTATAGTAGATAAGTAATAGGACATAAGGATGACACATAGACTTTAGGGTAGGAGTAGCATAGTCATAGCACGGACCAAGACAATAACTATATAAGTAAGAATAGATTTTGTAAAGAGTTCTCTATTGAGTTCTCTTGTATTTACCCTATACAAGGTTCTCCTTTTAAGTCAATACTAAGGTTTTTGAGTTGTAACAACTACCTTATAAAAAGCCCAATTGCAGTGATTAGGACATTTTCAAAATTCAATAGAATTGCTTTGATAATACAAGAAGTAATCATGAAGTTCACTGAGTATAGCCATTGTATGAACTTGGTAGGGATGAGATGATGGATTGAATATTTTTCTAGCTACATAGATTGAATCAGTGATAATGTCAAGCACGGTTCACACTGGGGTGGAAGTCCGTAGAATGGACTCGGAGATGAGCAGACTTATGGAACGACCTTGGCTTCAGCTTATATACTGCACTGTCTATCTACCATGTGGTCGCAACTTCAGATAAGGGAGAGAAGTCCGAGTGGAAGTGAGTACTGATTGGTATGTCGCCGTTGAACACCAGAGATCGAGTTCAATAAGAGATTATCTTTGTCAATTATCAGACTAGCGAATTACAGTGTAACTACTAGTCTTATATACAAATGGATATTATAGGAGATACTCGGGGTTTCAGTGGTAAAACCCCTATTGCCCTGAGCAGAGGTTTCAGTGTTGAGACACTGACAGGAGCAACTCCGTCATGGAAGACTGAGTTGAATAGGAGTATTCCCACCATGGAAGATGGAATATCTGGAAGGTTGCAGCACTGCCATAAGACGTGTTGCGAAAAAGGTGACTACCATAGAAGACAGGCTTATAAGGTTCAGAGGTGGCATCACTGCGGGAATGTAGTTTTCCGGACAGGTGGACTTGTATATGACAGTATTCCCCCCTTAGGACTGAGCCTTCGAAGTTCTATTAGGTTTATCCAAGAATCCCATGATGGTACCTAGGTCAACAATACATAAACGGAAAAGAGAGTTTTTTCGCTCTTGTTTTTGTATCATCATGTCTTCCCCCACCCCTTCCGACATTTCACAAAGCGACGCTGAGATGCTTGAGGAGCAGCGCTGTCAGATGCAACGACGGCATGAGGAGGAGCAACAGTCCCTTCTTTGCCTGCAAGAGGTAGTGGAAGCCCGTTGTGCTGAGCATGTGGCTCAAAAAGCCAGAAGAGAAGTGGAGGCTAAGGCCAAGAAAGAGGCCGAGAGGCAGAGGGTTGCAGAGGAGGAGAAGAAGAAGAAGAGGACAAGAGAATACCTCCAGCGACTCCAGGACGAGATGCTAGAGGAAGAGGCTGCCCTATTGGAGGGGGCTGAAGGATCTCAGGCTGTGGAGTCCAAGTGCAAGGAGGTCACTGCAGGAGATGAGAAGGAGCAACGGCTCTCCAAGAAGGCTAAAGGAAAGCAACCGGGGAAGTACTACGGGGGTGCCACAGTCAAGATGGGAGGCGCTACTCCCTGCGAGAGGTGTGTGAGCACCGGACAGGATTGTCTGGTGCACCCATCAAAGTGAGTGATTAATAATTATACTTATTTACTATTATTTTAATAATTTTCTTTTTCATAGTCGCTCCCTTGCCTATGCCGGGTGCATCACACTCAAGCAACGGTGTGTACTCCACACCAATACCAACACTCCGGTCATAATCTCTACTTATGGCAGGGTTCTAAGTGCCATTGAAAAGCCACTCCAGGAACTCATGGAGGAATACTGAGGAGTCGGGAAGTCCCTCCGGGACTTGGTGAAGGGTCAGGAGAGAAACACGGCCCAATTGAAGAGAATTGGAGCTGCAATAGAGCGGAGATGGAGGCTGGAAGAAGAAAGTGGAAAGAAGAGCAGAGATGATATGGAGGGGTCTGAGGATGGCCCCAGAGAAAGTCAGGAGGAGGGGACTCCATCATCCGCCTCCTGTTAGATTAGTAGTTTTGTGTTTTCCCCTTTTTTTTTTTAATAGAATTTATTTTTTCTGTGAATTAAATGTGTGAGTAAAAAAAAAAACAAAAGGTAAATGAAAAGAAGTTTGAAAGTTTGAAAAGCAAACCCCGAAAAGTGCGTGGAAGCTGAAGGTTAATGAAATAAGCGGACAGAAGATAATAAAAAGTTAATGAAGAAGAGAAAAATAATTCCCGTTAGAAAACATGGAGACAGAGAACAATGCAACAGCATGATCAGGACAATGGGAGAGGACTGGGCTTAGCGGGATAGGCGATGTGGAAATCTGATACCAAGTCCGCAGCATGAGTGAGTTCGGATGCAGAGATCCATTTGGATTCGTCTCCAGTGTCTTCATATCCTAGCCAGATCACCTTGTACAGGAGTTTACATGCCTGTCAGCGATCAATTTTAGAGTCCACTATCTGAGAAATTTCATATTCAGGTTCCCCATCAATTATAACTGGAGCAGGGGCCGGCTGTATTCTCTCAGAGAAAGTATTGGATGTGGCGGGTTCAAGCATGGACATATGGAAGACTGGATGAACAGAGCGCATAGACTCTGGAAGATGGAGAGTGAACAATAGAGTGTCAGGCTGAGAGATGATTTTGTAGGGTCCGAGATATTTTTCGGAGAGTTTCTTTGAAGGCTGAGTGATTTGGAAGAACTGAGCCTTGACAAAGACTTTGTCACCTACTTTGAAATCAGGAGTGGGGGAACATCGTGCATTAGTGGATTTCTGATAACGTTGTTGGGCCGCGGAGAGAGTACTCTGTAATTCATCGAGATCTATGGCGAAGTCGCAGGCTCAGGAGGAAGCAATATCGCGTTTGGGGTAAACAGTGATGTTCAGATGATATCCCTTATTAGCGAAGAATGGAGAAACACCAGTAGTTGCACTCGGAGCATTATTGTAGGCAAACTCCGCGAGAGGTAGAAGTTCGGACCAGTTGTCTTGCTGGTAGTTACAATATACACAGAGGTATTGCTCGAGTGTCTGATTCGTGTGTTCAGTTTGTCCATTACTTTTGGGGTAGTAACCTGAAGTGAAGTGAAGCCGCATGTCGAGAGCAGTGCCTAAAGATTGGAAGAAGTTTGACACAAACTCCGAGCCTCTGTCAGAGGTGACATGGGAAGGAAC
>Ga0157364_1006008_pt1 | contig 12415 bp, 8 predicted proteins | sample AttsexASBM2_FD_111476 | JGI IMG/M metagenome (GOLD analysis project Ga0157364, IMG submission 111476) | Fungus gardens microbial communities from leaf cutter ant in Ribeirão Preto, State of São Paulo, Brazil - Atta sexdens ASBM2 | ecosystem: Host-associated > Fungi > Mycelium > Unclassified ...
AATTATTTTTAAAGTAAGGGAGCGATATATAAAATCAAACATGACTATTAGTTTAAATATATAAATAATTGATGTATCAAAACACAGAATATATGGACATATAATATCGAAAAATAGAGATTGAAAGTCACGTACAAAAATAAATTAGTCAGATATTACAAACACCCGCCGGGGTCTGTTTTCTCTCTAACTTGTGCATCTGTTCCTTCCCGTCGCTGATATTATTTATCAGTGCCGGCATGCGGTGGCATCGGCAAACACGTAGGCAATAAGCATCCGATTACGAGTAGCAAAACGAATCCTTTACAGATTATTTAATAGACAACAGAATGGATTGTGTTCGTCGGATAATATATATGTCGGATTATTGCTACAAAGGAACGTGTTCTACATTAGAGTTTCATAGTATTCTATATTTCATAATGTTCTACATTTCGTAGTGTTCTACATTTCATGTAGTTCTTTTAAGGGTCATTCTTTTATTATTTAATGAAATTTCATAACGAGAGAGAGAAAGAGAGAACGAAATAGATATATAAAGAGAATAATGATTTTTTATTTTATTCACATAATTTCTGATAACAAAACTTTTAATGAATATGCTTGAATATGTTATAATAAATTAAAAGCATGAATTAAAAAAGTAGAATAAAAATAACAGGAAATTTGGCAAAGAAAATATTGTTGCCAATATTTTTGAAATAATATGATACTATTTATTCGTAATTTTATTAGGACACCGTATATATTACAGAAAGGATGCTCCTGCGTGCAGGCAAACCGTGATACATGAAGCTATTGAAGTAGTTTTCTGCAGGCGTCGACTACAAGTCGACAACATTTCTGTTCCTGCAAGTCTCACGAGATTTACTTCATTTTTCTTCTTTTGTCTTCATAATATATTATCCCATGTTTCAATCTAATTTGTCTTTGTTTTCTGATATCGCAAACATCATTTATTATACACTATAATATAAAATCATATTTTTTTCTTGCAGTTGTGCTTTTTCTAACTTGATTTGAAATGTCGCCTTAACTTCTCACTTAACAATCACTTAAATTTTGTTTTAAATTAACACTATAAGATAATAGATATTGTTTAAATACAAGTATAAACAAGATAGAGCTTATACTTTCATTTTGGAATTTTCGTGCACTTTGTTTTTCGATTCTGGATTTATTTTAGTGATCATGTTTGATATCAAAAAATAAAAATAAAACCACGATACAATATATTTAACATAAACAGTTATAATTCGAAGTAGACTGATGAGAATAAATTAATTAAGAAAAATAATCTTATTTTTAGTCACAAAATGGATCTTAGTATTTAATATTAATATGCAAATATTTTTGCAATTACATTTTTTAAATTTCAATATAAACGCGTCAATTACGTTTATTAAATATGAAACAAAGCTAAAATTAATTTCTTAAATTGGATTTATTATCAATTTTAGTAGTGATGGTAATAAGCATCTTTAAAACCTATAAATAATTTATTGTGAATAATATAGCTCAGGAATTTTTCGCAATAAATTATCTACAAGATTTTAAGATGTTTATTAGTATTATTAGATTAAGATGTTTATTAGTTTATTATTAAAATTGATAACAAATCTAATTTGATGTATTTAAATTTCAGCTTTAGTTTGCGATTTCAAGTTCGATAAACTGAATCGACGTGTAATATATAAAATTAGAAAAATGCAATTGCAAAAATTTGCATGTCAATATTATTAAGCGCTAACAATAAAATTCGTTTTAAATCGGATTATTTCTCTTAATTGATATTTTATATATAATATATTGAATATAATTAAATAAAATGTCTTTATTTATTATTAACGACCACCGCTACGATGATCGTTCCATAAATCGCAGAGCAATCTGTTAAACATTGTAAAATAAAAAAGATTCGTAGAGGGTACGTCGATGGTAGTATTCACTTTCGCTTCGAAAGTTTGCTGAGTCCCTTCGTGAACTGATGTATGGGTCATATCGCTCGAAGTAATATAGTATACCATACTTTTCGCAAGTAGAGAGTCGTCCGATCCTTTCCCAGTCGTAAGAAGCTGTGGAGTTTGAAATACGCTCGACCTTTGAAGATCGTTCCAGGATCGTTCGGCCTTCCGACCTCTCAGTCTACTATCCATATTGAATATGGAATCCCATAAGTCGGGCGATAATGCAATATGCCGACGTCAGGTCTCGGGGTTACACGCAGCACCGACACAGCATAAACTCGCACGAGAACTCTCTATTAAATTCGACTTTATCGCCATTTCTCCTATCTGCCCTCATTGAAATCTGCCATATGTTCAACCTATGTTCTCTCTTTTTTTTTTCTTGACGTCCATCATTTTAAAGTTCGCTTTTTACAGATTCATGTGTTATTTTTAATAAGAAAAGTAAAAAATACAAAAATAATATATAAAAATGTAACGTAATGATATAAAAATAAAAGTGGAAACCAGAATCTCTCTCTTTCTCTCATATTTGTAAATTTTCTGTAAATCAGTATCAAATGTTAAGCAAATCTTTTTTAGAATGATATAAAACTTTCAAGAAATAACGAAGAATTATTTTAAGTTATAAAATTAAAATTGTATAATTATACAAGTTGCAGTTTATTATGTTTATTATATAAACATTAATTAATTTATTGTCATTTATGTGTGTGTCATTTATTCTATTTCACATTCATTATTCGTGCAAATGGCTTCTTGAGATATACATGATGCTTTAAACGCTACTTAATTGAATAGCTCAATAGTATTCTGATAAGCATGGCACATTTACAACTTCCTGAGTATAAAATCTTCATTAAGTTTATTCATCGGTCTTTTTTTTTAATTCATGCTTAACGCGGTGGTCTCGCTAACAACATCGCTGAATGAAGTGCCTCACTTTCAACGATCTCCCTTCGCCCGTTAATGCGTTCCGCCACTTCCATTCGATGTCGCGTATTCAATCCGGCGTAAATAACGACGCGCTCGTTCTCCTTCTCTTTCTCTCTTTCTTTGCAGCTCTTTCTCTTGCTCTTCCGATCGATCGGCTGTGGAACGTGGCGGTCGTAATACTTTGCTGCTCGTATTTTACGCATGCCGTAAGCAGCTGCCTTTCAATGCCCCGAAGGGTAGCCGAGATGTCCGAACAGCGGAGGAGGAACCGGGAACACGAGCGGAATGAATGAAAACGGTTCGGTCCCGTCATCAAATGAGTAAAGGGTGGCGCGTGAAAAATCACTGTACTGTCATTTAAGCATTTGCCGTCATTTTATGTTGGCGTTTCGCCCTTATCCGTTTTCGTCAAGTCGAGAGAAAAACCGGGATCAAGAGAGCCAATTTATCTCGGAATACACACCATGCGAATGATCGTAAAGCTTTTATTTCCTTTTCAATAAATCGATAATATTGTATTTGTGTCAACGGTAACGGTTTAATTAAATGGGAACATCTTGTAGGCGGAAACGAAGCGTGATATAGGCGTAGGAAAACAGATTCTTAGGGGTAAACGTAAGAGCCACGTCAGCTCTTTCATTCTCTCTCTCTCTCTCTCTCTCTCTCTCTCTCTCTCTTTCTCACCCCCTTTTTTGTTCGATTCTGTTTAATTCACGTGCCAAAGAATTCGGCTGTAATTACTGTTTGCACGTCGCAAACAGCCACGCGCTTATTTTGGAGATTCGAGGATTAACAGTATTAGATGTCGAGAAACGTGTTTAACGTAATTCGTTATGTGATAGCATATTAAAGTGACTGTAATCTTTTCTTATGTTATTTATTTTATATAAAAATATCGCGCAATTGAAGTACTGTAGTTACCGGAAAAATTTGCGCCATTCCGGGGATATTCTTAAAGGATTTATAAATGGGTATTAAATAGCTATTAAAGTTTATCATACCTTACAGTTCTCTACTTCAAAATATTCTATTAATACAAGATGTTATCCTCGAGCGGCAATGAGTGACAACGACACGTATATAATTGCACTTTTTGCGTAAAAGTAAGCAACGTAATAATACGATGACGCATCTCCCGGCTACGCGGACTCCATCTCATTTAAACACGGATCGAATCACGACAGATACGTAAAACGTGTCATACACGCGAATAAAGATATTGGTAATAACAGCGGGGATTCACGCTGTACTTTCCGGACAACCCCCTTCATGCCAATTTTATTACACTCTATATTCCATTTAATGAGACACGAGCCATCGTTAATCGTATGTAATGGGAAGATTTCCTATTAAAATAAAGGCCTATCTTCGAACGGTCACGATAAACTCGTATAATTGCACTTCCTCTACAAGACGAATACGGCTTAACGTAGTAAAGCCTCCAGGGTTACAGATTTCATCTCGCTGAATCCTCGGAATCCGCAATGAGCGCGTGAGTCTCGCGTTAATAAGCGAAATGAAGACATTAGTCAACAACTGTGAATTGGCTTCTGATGATCATCTTAACATCTGTGGGATTGTCGTGTCGTAATGGATGTGTTTTTCTAATCGTCGTCGGTCTTATCTCCGGTTAGGACCGATTCTTTCACACTCGACAGTCGCGATAACGCTTCGAAAGTTCCACCGTAACATACATTGCGCTGCGTCGCATCGCATTACGCCGGAGGCTGCGGCCTGATTTAAGGGCTCGCCGCCACCGCCATCGCCACCACCGCCGCCCCTCATTCCTCCACAGCCGCGTTACGCAGCTCGCCTGCAGGGGTGGAAAAGCGCCCCACGTAAGCGTATGCCACCGGTAGATAGTCGGTCACGATAAGCTAAATGCTCGAGCCCCTATATTACGGCCCTCACAACCAGGCCCTCGAGCTGTAAACCGAACCGTATCGCTCCTCTGTCTCTCTCTCTCTCTTTCTCTTTCTCTCTTTGTTTCCCCGCATAGTCGCGGCGAGACAGATCGTTCGTTCGAGCTTCGGAAAGCCGACGCATAATACCGGCACTACGCTTTATATGCGCCACTTTCGCAAGATTGCTCCCCCCGATCCGCGACTAAATGCCACTTGCCGAACCGTATTTAATTGCGCTTGCATTTGGCAACAAATATTGCAAATCGCTTCTAATGAATATAATGTCTAGAAATTTTTATATAATGTACAATAATATAATTGCAGCATATTATAAAAGAAAGTGATTTTTCAATGAAAAAATTAATCGATATGATGTAATTTTTAAACAAGCTACATTTTATATACATTTTATATACATTTCTCATAGATAACACACAGCATTAATTTATTCCTATATATGTATAAAAAATCTATACTAGATAATTAAAATTTCTTATGACTTTTAATATAAGACAAATAAATTATAATTTATCTGTCTTATAATTAATATAAAATCTTGTAAATAGAATTTTTTTTTTAGAACGTAGCATCTGTGAAATAATAATAACAATACATTGTAGCACAAATTTTTAATACCCTTTTATGATTCATATATAACTGGTTTATTTTATCACCGATAACTGCACATAAATATTAAAGGATTTAAGCTTCATCTATTACTGAAAGTCATATTCGAGTAACGAGATATGAGCAGCTTTCACTCGATTTTCACCCGGCGAGAAAGATAGAGGGAGGGGGAGAGAAAGATAGAGAGAGAAAGTGAAAGTGAAAGAGCTTACCGTGATTCGAACGAAAGCTCTTGAATTTATGACGCTACGACATATATCCCGCGTAAAGCGGGAAAGCCCAGCCACGGCCTTGGCTCAATTTCCGCCCTGGCTGCGCTCTAAATTTCAGATAACGCCGCAACTTGTCCCCCGCATATCCTGTTTGCGGGGCGAATCTACCCGCGATTCCGTGGACCCAGCATCGTTTTCCGAGTAAAAAGTCTTCCTTTGGGACGTAATCGAGGTGGAATACCCAAATTTAATTGTTAACCGAATCAGAGTCCCCCGGTGCCTTATTCTCGCGTCGCCATCGAAGAGCATTCACATGATAAGATTTAAAAGCACTTTAATCAAACCGCTGCGTTCGATTTCCTTCAAGCGTTCTAGTGAAAATTCTATTAAAAAAACTAAACAGATCTGGATAGGAAGAGCTATAGTGATTTAATGAGTAAAAGAAATGAGATTTATATGTGATTTAATATTAAACATCAATCGATTTAATTAGATTTCTTTAATATTTCTAAATATAACTATTTTTACATTAAAAAAATAAGAATGTGAAAAATACTTAAAACGAAGTATCATGATCAACAACAAAACTGAAGAAAATTAATTAAAAATGAAAAAATTATAAAAAAAATAGTTATATTGGAATTTTAATTATTCTCTACTTGTTATGTGTTTATATTTATTCCTATAAAATTCTTTGTTTAATCTTATTAATTGTATAAATTTGTCACATAGTGTTATATAAAATTCGAATATTTTAAAGATCAGTTTGCGAATACAATTTTTCTCTAGAAATTTTGTAAGAATAGACTAATATAATCGTAAACGAAGCGATAGTATATCTCCTTAGCAAATTGAAACAGACGCCTAATAGAATGCAACCGTTGTAACATCAAGGTCTGAATTCTATAGGTTACATAATTTGAAAATTTTATAATTGTATTGCTAAATTTAAATAGAATATATATATATATTTATATATAAGTATATACATTATATTTATTAATCTGCTGTTTTAAATATCAGTTTTGTATTATGAATATTTGACACAGAACATAGTCGAAATATATTAATGCAATTGACTGTATTATTTCTATAGTGTATCTTATATGTCTATATATGAAAGGCGCAGCATTATTTTCAATCATATTAAAATTTCGATTTTAATTTTATCAAATATCTACATCTTCAGAGAAAAACAGTAGCAATTATACATACAGATGATTACAAATTTTATATTATATAATATTAATGTACATAATTGAATAAATTATTTTATAATTGCAATAACTATAAGATAGTTTATTAAAACTATATACATTAATTCTACATATAAAGTTTGTAAAATTGTCGTCTATATAGTTATTACTATATCTTTTTCTCTGAGTGTACCTCATTTACAATGATTATCTTATCGAAACGGTAAAAAATGCGAATAAGATCGAAAGTAATTTTTCAAAATTGGATTGGATTTTTCAAAATAGAATTAGGAGCGCCTGTTGTAATTATGTAACATTTAAAACATCCTACCATCATTGTCTTATAACAATATAATAATATAAAAATGTCAAGATAAATATCGCGACGATGGATCATCTATATTCAATAATAATACTTTTAAAGTTATTAGATATTACTTTTTTTTAGAGGAGGCTGGAATAAGATCATAAATTAACAACATATTATTGATTGTTTTATGATTTATTAGTATTTGAGAACATTATAGATATGGTTATAACATGCAACATATTGTAACATAAGTCCTATAAAGATGATTTTAATTTCAGTGGCATGAGAGACTATTGATTATATGCCATAGATGATCGACTGACAGTATACGAATTTTCATGTGGTCTTAACATTCATATATCCTTTAAATTATTACACTTATGATTAATGAATTGCAATGTCAATTTAATATGCCTCGAGTTCAATTTAACATATTTGTTTGTTCTTTTCTTTAACGTCATTCTTAATTTATATTTATCTAAGAGAGTGCAACGAAATACAGTGGATACAAAAAATCGAATCGACTTAAATAAACAACAATTGAAATACTTTTTTATAAATTTTTTGTAACGCTATTATATAAATATTTATTGCGTGTATGATTTATGTATTTGATATGATTTTATAATATTTATGAGACCATAGTCATAGCATAATCTATAATTTCTTACCAATTGAGTTCTGTAATTCGACGCGATATTACATAAGAGTATTATGTCGTCGTATAAGTGACTAGTGAAAGCGAAGTTAATCCCTTCGTTAAATGTCCCGACGTTGCCCTGTAATTATGTAACATTTGCCAAATTATTCTCGTACATACGTTACGCACAGCGAATCCGTGCAAGAATATCGGATATAATTATATGTATTGAAATTTAATTGCGACGTGGATACGGCTAAACGGATCGAGGCTCTGGTTGAAGCTTTTAAGAAATGCTCGGAGGCAATTAATATACGACCGGTCGGTCGGCGATTATAATTCCGTCGTTACGTTGGACGCGCGCTATGTCAGAAATTCCCCGGGCGACTCGAAGCTAGTTGAATGCATAAAATACAGGTACTAATTGCATCACTAACCGCAAAGGCTCAAGAATGTTATATACGAATTCCACAGGACCAGCATCGTTTGTTGTTCACAAGTGAATAAACGCAATCTAAAATCCGCAAACGACGATTTATAAAAGTATGATCCTGCGGCGATTGACCGATAATTGCGAATCTGATTCACGCGTTACATAAAAAATAAAAGAAAACGAGTAGGCATTACACTACATTGAGAGAAAACTGTGTATTTATAGTTATAATTACATGTTCTGATAGAATGATCTCTAGAATGATCAAACAATTAAAGTTTCAACCATAATTGCAATAAGATTGAGAAAAAAACTCACCCGTTCAACTAGAGGAGCAAGTAAGTAACAAAAGATAAATTCAAATAACATAATTCTGCCTTGCTTACGATTTATGAAATTCACGAAATTTTATTAATTATTTGACGTAATTGTCAAATGTTAGGATTTTCAATCTTTCGTCGCTCCGAGAGAATCGATCTTAAGAGTTCATTCATCTCCCAAATTCTCTTGAGGCTCTCCAAAGTTCATTACACGGAACCAGAGCCTCGACCGGCGGGTGCTGAAAACCTGACGTTGTTTGCGAAGTTGCTCGAAAGTGCAGACGCGGCATTTAAGGATGGCATCCCAGCCCGGCTTGGCGTTCCAGCGGTAAAACGCTCGAGTGAGACAGAACGAGAAGAAAGAAAGATAATGCCAGGCTACTAACAGCGGGATTCTTCGTTAAACACTCACGGAAGGCTCTAACGCGCGAAATACACCTCTATATCCTCCCTCTCTCCCTCCTGAACGTCCCTCGTGCTCGAAAGCTATTTATATCGAGTCGATTGCGCGTACTACGCTACAAGGGTGCTCACGCTAACCCCGGGCCGGTGTATGCAAACAAGGTGCTTGTTTCTAAATTGGGTTGCAAGTCCGGGGTCCATCGTTAATTAATATATCTCGTGATACTACCGAATTAAGCGCGCGGCGCGAAACGGGCGACGCGCCTTCGAAGCGGACGTCGAGGGTGCGAGCGAGCTTCCGGCTCTCCGCTCTCGTTTAAACGATCGTCCTGGGAGTCATACCAATCATAAACGGGCCGTCAGTGGAACGATGGTCATGAAATGCCGTGGATTTTCGTCAGGCGAACGTGACCGGGTTGCGAAGACTGGCGAGACTGACACGTAGTGTGTCTTGTAAAAATATGGAATATATCGTATAGTAGTCGGAAATCGATCTGTCAAGTTGACTTATTGTGTAAATCGATCTTCATGAAATGGATGTTCTAAAGAGTTTAAAGCTGTAAGATTGCAAACATTTTTAATTGCCACAAATGTGTTAATATTTATGCTTTCAACTATATATAAGTATGTGAAAGTTGTAGATTTTATAATTCATTCTATTTTTATTAACAACACACTTTTTTATTGTTTATTTATTTTTTATCTCTTTTTATTTTATTTTATTGTCGTAAACTAACATTTAAAAATAATAGAAAATTTCAATTTTTTTTGTATAAGTATTTTAAACATTCAAAATGATTTATGTAAAGTTTTATATATTCAGAAATTAATTTAGAAAAGATTTAGAAGAAATAAGTGTTTTATTCTCTCTCTCTCTCTCTCTCCGCACCGCAATATAATTTTACATAAGTTGTTTTTTAATACTTTAACAAAATTTTCATATAGAAATTTTATTGCAACAAATATATGAAAAGAGGTTGGAACATTTTTAAAGTCTAACAAAATACAAGATTATATTGCTTGTTGAATCATAACAATTCAAGACATGAGTCAGCCACAGATTGGCCTGAATTTATGAAATCACGAACATCTCTGCTTCAATCGTGACCGGATTACAAAGATCGTTTGACTTTGGAAAGGTTTTTTTGTCACGAAGTTCTGACAATCTGATCGCCCATAGAAAAATGTAACGTACAAAAACAAAGGATGAATTTATTTCTATTTGAGTTTAAATAATTATAATACGTTCTTTTTACGGTTTTTATTAAAAATATAAAATCTGTGAATATACAGATCCACGAATATATTAATTCATGAATGTATACAAACTATAACTGTATTCTGCATTTAACTAAAGAAAATTACATGAAATATCTCGTCCTGTAAGTGACTATCACATTTATCTTTTCCGTCATTTGCGATGTTTTTATAAATCTTTTTTACTTCATAGAGATATCGTAACATAGTTATCGTAAAAATTATTACACATATCGACGTAGAATCTCGCGAATGGGTAAGAGGATGCGCAAACTGTTTCCTTATGAGATCGAAGGACGTTACATTGGGAACGGATCTGGCGATGTTTCCCAGATTCCAGATCATTCAGAAACGTTTCGATTTGCTTACTCTCCTTTCTCCGAGATGTCGTAAAAATGCGATATTATTGCTGTTGCTGGCTGCTGAAACGCCTCGAGGAAGACGCTGTAATTTAATACACGTCTCCAGGCCCGTATTAAAAATTATGACACGTTTGTGATGTACCGTTACTACGCAACACCATCGACAGATCACACGCGTCCGTTTCGTATGTGATAATAATTGTAGCAGGTAACCGACAACAACTGTAATTAGTCTACAACACCGGATCGCGATTAAGAAACTATTTAACGATAAGATAGATACACGCTCGATCCCGATCGAGTTCTGAGAGTAAACGGCCGTTTCCGTTTTTCGATTAAATCGCTATTAAGTTAATCTTACACACGACTTTGATTAGTATGTACCTGAACGGGTGAGAAGGCTCCATCATATGCATCCTTGATCATACTTGATGATGCTGCTTGAAATATTGTCCAGTATTTTATGTGAAATTGTTGCGAAATTTTTGCGGACCTCCCTGACTAGTTGAAATGATTGGAGTGTAGGATAATATATATTTATTACGCGTTAACGTTAAGATGAATAATATATAATCGCTGGATATTATGTCACGTTTTGTTACTATGTACAATATCTTATATTCAAGGCTTCGCAATATCAATAAAAAATAAGACCTGAATTTCCAATCAGGAATGGCATTGGAGTAACGACTTTACCTCGATTCAAGGGATTTAAGAGATATTCACTAAAATATAATGAAAAAGAGAAAGAAAACATGGTTTTACTTTCTAAATTAAAGGTTGATGAACTTTTGCGTATGAATTATCATGTACTTATTAACTGACATTGTAAATTACATCAATAAAAAATATTATACATTATATATTATGCATTGTCCGCATAAAATATACTATATAATAATCCAGGTATTATTTTTCATTTATTATAGGTACACTTCTCGTATAAATATTAACAACGATTATAAATATTAATATTATAATAATAGCATATTATTGTTATTAATTATAATTATAATTATAATTATATAAAAATATATAATTATAATTATAATTATAATTAATTATATTATATTTATATTGATTATTAGAATTCAAGAAATATATGAAACAAACTTGTGGTAAAAGATTTGACGACCGACGTTCCCTTCGAGGGAAACATCTCGAGCGTCGCGTCAAACACGATGTTTGCGTATAATCGCCGTAATCAGAAGGGGAATGAAAAATGCAATTCGACGTTAACGGCAAGCCACAGGCAGCAAGATGATCGTGGCAGTGGAAGGTGACAGGCGACTGCGATGGGGTGACAGGGTGTACGTCGAGAACGTGCGATGGAGAAACGCGTTTCGCGTGTTTTGAAATTCCATTACCGCGCGAGATGAGGTCAGTGCACGGGAGCAATTCATTAAGCGTGATATTTTCTCGTGCATTTCTCTACCTGCTTTAACACGCCCTGACTGTCGGGGAATGCCTCCACCGCGTAGATCTCCCAGGCTTCGCCGCTGCCGAATTGCTGGTTCTCTCGGTCCCCGGTGAATTCGCACCGAAAGGGGACGATCTGTAAAACAAAAGGGCACGTAGGTATTCGCGGTCTCGCATAGCAAACAAATTACAGAAGCCATTCCTTCTTCGTTGTTCTTGTTATCTTCACCTTTACATTTCTACGAAGCGTTGTGAGAAAAAGCGTTTGTGTAATGAACGATTACGACTGATGGTGTATTTACAATATATATATGTTTATTGTTTAATCTCGAGAGCTCAATCTTATTCCGAAACTTTTTTATTTGAAAATACATTTTAATAATTAAAAATACAAATAAAATTAACAGCTCAATAGAATTAAAAATTCAAA
>Ga0157364_1006009_pt1 | contig 12415 bp, 5 predicted proteins | sample AttsexASBM2_FD_111476 | JGI IMG/M metagenome (GOLD analysis project Ga0157364, IMG submission 111476) | Fungus gardens microbial communities from leaf cutter ant in Ribeirão Preto, State of São Paulo, Brazil - Atta sexdens ASBM2 | ecosystem: Host-associated > Fungi > Mycelium > Unclassified ...
AAACTCTACGCAAACTGAAAAGGAACTTGCAGAACAGCTTGGCGTTACGCAGCAAGCCATTTCCGTACGATTACATACGAATAAAGATTGAATTTTACAAAAAAAGCTCAGAACTTTTTTGTATACCTAATATATAGTTTTTTATCAACTTTATATAGTTTTCAAAAAATAATTTATGTGGCATAATTGTGCATCTATTTGAATCCAAGTATTTAACTCATTGTCTCTTATTTTCTTTCCTTTTATATTTTACATATGATTATTTATGATAATCGTAATTTATTTTAAATACAGAAAGTAAATTAAATACAAAAAGTTCAAGTTTAAATAGATTTATTATTAATGTATAAAGGATAAATGTTTACTTTTTAATCCTTCATATTATATACATTTTTAAAAATTTAGTGTAATTACCTATATAATAATTTTCGCTTTTCAACCTGTACTTTTATTTATACATTTTTATTTATAGGATGTTAAAAAAAGGTCGGGACTCTGAATTTACTCGAAAAGATGTTTTTGAAAGAAATATTTCAAACAAAAGTTGTAAGATATAAAAAGATCTACTTACAGATTTTAGTTTGATTTTAGGTGGCCAAGGTCAGATTAAGGTCAAATCGATTTTTTAAATATAGGACTCTATTTGTTATTCCAGAATCTAATAGCCGGTGTTAAAAGCTTTTCAAAACACATTAGCACTACCAAAGGTATCTGACCGAAGACTAAAATCTCTTAAATGTTGTTCGAGATCATGACCTGGATAATATTTGTCAAGATCAAAGCCAATACTTTTTAATCTCTTACATTATACAGTCCCATTTTAATGTCCCCAAACAAACATAACTTTTTTACTTTTGATTTTTGAAAAAAGTTTCAGATAAAAATTATATGGCTTTGAAGGGGACATAGTGTCATTAGTTTGACCTTAATAGTTGCTCGAAGGTCACGTGAAGGTTACCTTCAATCTCTTAAACGAAACCCACTATTTTTTATTGCACATTTATTCTTGTTGCTTGCCTCAAAACCTTTTCAAAACACTATAATGAAATTATTTTTTATTAAGTACTTTTCGAGTTACAAGGCTTGCAAGTTACAGCATCGCCATAATGCATTAGCATTACCCAAAGTGTCCAATCGACGAAAAAAACTTTTTGAATGTTGTTCAGAATCGCTTCGATAACATTTATCAAGATCAAGGCCATTGGAGATTATTTCTCTTATTTTCATTTTTGCATTAAAAATTACATTTCTACGTAAAAATAAAAACAAGCAGTACGATCTCCAATGGCTTTGATCTTGATAAATATTATCCAAGTCATGATTCTGAACAACATTCAAAAGTTTTAACCGTCGCACAGTGAGCCAGGAGATCAGAAAAAGTGGCCAAAAAGTGCTCTAATTGTTGTTAAATTGAACATTCAAAGGTTTTTTAGGTCGCTGATATCGAATCCAAACTTAAAAATTAGAAAATTAAAATGGGTTCAACATGGCGAACAAAAATGCTAAAAATGCTCCAATTGCTGTCAAATTAGGTACTTAGGAGCTTTTATGATCGCTGATTTCGAATCTGAACTCAAAATTTAGAAATTAAAAATAGCGGATTCAAAATGGCGAAATGAAATGTTAAAAAAAAAATAAAATCTCAACGCGCGACGCATACTCCTGGCACATGCTCTCTTACACACATAATTTTTAAATCTTTAAAACAATTTTTTTTCTTAAACGTACTTACTTAAAACTGACATTTTTATACAGCTACATGTATATATACATCTACATATACATATATTAAGTGTTTAGCAAATTAGTTGAAAAAGTAAAATTATTTATTTAAATGATGTAAATTATTATAATTAACAATTTATACAGTAAACACATAATAAAGAAAATAATAAATATATATATATATATATATATATATATATATATATATATATCTTAAAATATAATAAGTTTTTATTTTTTGTGATAATACGGGATAGGTTGTCTTCTCTCCGATCATTCCGTGTTATAGCCATCCTCCTCTCACCCTCACTACCACGGAATTATTAATTTTCCAAATTCCAAAGGGGAGAGGGGGAAGGGTACTCACGGGGTTTGACAAGATTCCCCCTCCCCTCCTACCGATCACCCCGTGTGGTATCGATCCTCTTACGTCAGAGTTATTAATTTTGCAAGGGGGAGGAGGGGATGGGAGTATAAATTATTAGAATTAATACTATAAGAATTCTTAGCATACATTGAAATTAAATCTTTTAATTTTTAATAATTTATATTTCTTTAAATAATCATTACCAACAATAATAGGACTTATAACAGATTCGTACGCAATAATTATTAACAATCTTATAACAATGTTGGAAATCAAATCTATGTGCGACATCGTTTCCAATATTGTCATAAGATTATTATCAAGACATCTATAGTATTTAATGATTCGCTAATGATGGTTTGAAGAAAACCGAAACGTGCAAATAATATGATACAGATAATTATTGTACATTTGTAGCCTATGTAAACATTTATTGTTAATTATATAGAAATTTGCGCACCAATATCCGCGCTATATATATTATTGTCCATGTATTTTATTGTATTTTTTTATTTTGAGAGCCTGCTTAATATTTTAATTTTATTGTATGTATAATTATATATAATATTAATTTTGGCTTTCCATTAATTTGTGCTTTTGTTAATATAAAAGATCAAGGCTCCGATTTTATTCGGAACTTCACAATTACAGTAAAAATGAATTTTCAGTGCAAAAATAAAAATAAAAGAAACAATCTCCAATGATCTTGATCTTAACAAATATTATTCAGAACATGATTCTGAACAACATTTAAAAGATTTTAACTATCGGTCGAACATCTTGCATAATGCTAATGTCGGTAGTACTGTAACTTTCAAGCTTTATAATTCGAAAAGTATTTTATAAAAAATAACTTTATTATAGTGTTGACTCTTGACTCTACTAGTTATTAGATTCTGGAATCAAAAATAGAGATTTTCATTTAAAAAAAATCGATGTGACCTTGACCTTAACGACGTCACCCAAGATTAGATTGACCAGATCAATGAATAGATTATTTAAAACTCTATAATTTTATTTCGGTAATTACCATATACAGTTTACCATATCTCAAAAATCAATAAAATTAGGCTTATTTAACGCGCTTTTACATGAAATGGAATCTAACAGAAAAAAGTGCCGCGATATTAAGACATCTAACTACTCAGCATACGATTCAAAATCAGTCGGCGACCCGACAAAATATGACGAAATCAGTAGCTGCACGCACGCTTGCACGAGCCCATGTATATGTGCTCTCAGCGCGCCAAAAGCGAGCATATGTACATGGGCTCGTGCGTGCGTCGTGTGTGTGTATGTGTGTATGTGTGTGTGTGTTTGTGTGTGTGTGCGTTACAGCACCTCGCCACGATAAATGACTAATAAAAACTTATAGACGTGGAAAAGACATTTTGACGAAATTTATACTACAAGCCATTTCGTTATTATTTCGTTATTATTTGCTTAATTTCGAAAATGTGACATGTTTCGCACTTATGAATGTGCAGAAACAAGAATGCTAAAAATGGAAACTATAATTATATTATCCTGAAATTTTATACATAAAAACGTATATTTCATTCATTTCAACTGTTCAAACCGTATTTCTGCCCAAAATTAGGCTCACTTTATCTGCCTTTTACAATCATTTGCTGACTATTAAGGAAAAAAAGGTTTTTGCCCATTTTTACAGATATTTTAAAACAATCTCGTCATTCAGATTATCCAAATTATCTTTATTTACAAATGATATTTATGCTTGCATAATTAATGTGTCATTCCTTACTTCTAACGTCACGATTCCAATATGGCCACCGCGACTAGTCAGGAGTCTTAAGCGTTAAATTTTACAACTATTGAGATTAGGAAATCTGTGAGACAAAATGAGGTTTATAATTGTTAAGAATTACTGATTATAGAACTCTCAAAATTAAAATAATGTAGGAAATTAGGCAAATGAGAGTTTGATGCGATACTTAATATACAATCATTAATTCTATGTATAAATAAATTATATTTTTGACTTGCTGTACACTCGAATGTTTCGACTATTTCCTGAGCGATCATCTTCAGCGAGATCAACGAAGAAAAAGAAATATAATAAAGTTTCTCTCTTACGTCAGACGAGTCTCTACTCAACTGTGTATTTCCAAATGCTTTACAAGGTCCAAAACTGGTCACGAGTGTAATAGAATAACAGATGCCTATGAATTGTTAAGTATTAGTCTTTAAAATATTATCAGTTGAAAATTGTGAAGACTCACCTGAAGAACAAGAGCGTGAAATAACAAATTACAAATTAAACAAGTTTCCACGTCAATTTTTTTATTTAAAATTTTAACGAGATAACATTGTAGCTATGATCTGTAATATAAACAGAAAATGCATGCAGTGTTAAGTGACACTAATACTTATGTCATAGTCAACAAAGTCGAGAGCTCTTACAAATAATTTAAGGGAATTACTTACAAGATGGAAAAATCGGAAATCTGTATCAATAATACCGATTATAAAAAAATTATACAATTCGGATGGCATTCTACCTAGACTTATCTAAGATTCACAAGCCTAATTATCTATTGAGAATAATCATCTCTTCCAATGACAACACATTATATTCCTTAGCTTCCTTCCTACATAAAATCCGCAACAATAGTATCCATGAGAATATCACTGAAGCTTGCAGCTATATAAAGGATAGTTTTGAATTGATGGAAAAATTATCTGATGTTAGAATTGAAAATAATTATACCTTGATCTCACTTGACGTCATTTCGCTTTTCATTAATGTTCCGTTTAACTTAGCTATTGAAAGTATTTCTAATAAATGGCAAAACATTTCCAAAGACTGCAATGTTCCAAAAGAAAAATTTATTATCGCTCTTAGATTTGTTTTTAATTCGATTTTTTTTTTACATTTGATGGGAAAATATATAGACAAACATATGATCTATCCATGGAATCATCATTATCTCCAGTGATCGCGAACTTGATGTTATAGGATTTGGAAGTGAGGACTCTGGAAATGTTATAATTTACAATTTCATTTTATGTATGGTACGTTGACGATATTGTCACTGCGGTTCCTTCTAACATGACTACTGAAATACTTAATATATTTAATTCATTTCATTTGAGACTTCAATTCACAGCAGAGATTGGCGGAAAAAAATTTAAATTTTTTGGACGTTACAATTATTAATGATGACAACACCCTGGAATTTTATTGGTTTCATAAACTAACTTTTTCAGAGAAATATTTAAATTTTATGTCTTCACATCCTGTTCACAGAAAAGTATTATCATTGAATTGATAGAATCTTCCTTTTGTCACAAATTTTATAACAAGAATATTGTTTTCATCATTGAAATTGTACTCAATAATGATTATCCACACTTCATATTTGATAATATAAATGCGCGTTAAAAATCTCTTTGTTACAACAAACTTTAAAATAAAATAATGACAAAAATATTGATGATATGGAAAGGATCCTTTCCTTGGATTACGATTTCATATGTTCAGAACATATCGGAAAAATTTTAAAATATAATAAAAGATTTAAATGTTAAGTTAACTTTTTATAGTCTCAACAAAATGAATAAATTTAGTAAAATCCACAAAGATGTGCTTCCAAATGAATCAAAGAAAAATGTAGTATACCAAATCTCATGTAAAGATTGCGATGTAGGACAAACGGGCAGAAAACTTAAAACCAGAATCGCAGAACATAGGAATCACATAAATAGAAACACTTCTGTCCAATTAGTAATCACAGATCATAGATTGCGATCATGAATGATTGGATGGAAATGTAAAAATCCTAGATAGCGAAAGATTTAAATAAACATTTAACATCCGAAATGTTATGTATCAAATTGCAAAAAAAAATAGTTTTACAATCAGATACTGAATATCTCAATCATGCGTATGTGGACATTCTCAATAAGTTTCTCAATAATTTTAATTCTCAGTTGTCAGTAACTTTACACGGCTTCTAGTATTTTGTTCTTACATATTAGATGTGGGAAAAAGTTCGTGGCATTTTTCCCGTTAGATGGCATTAAAAAAACGCAACTTTTCTCCATACCTAATATATAAAATAGTGGTATTTATTTATTTATTTATGTTTTTCACCTTTGTATTCTCGTAAATAATTTTTAAATCATAACGACTCTGACATAGATATAGATCGTAGCTACAATGTTATCTCGTTAAAAAATTTTATAAAATTGACATGGAAATTTGCTTAATTTGTAATTAAATTGTTATTTCACACACTTCTGTTCTTCAAGTGAATCTTCTCACAATTTTCATTTGATAATATTTTAAAGACTAATTCTTAACAACTCATAGGCATCTGTTATTATTTCATTACACTTGTCACTGGTTTTAGATCTTGGTGAAACATTTGAAAATATGTAGCTGAGTAGAAAATTGTCTGATACGCAGGAGGATGGAAATTTTATTACATTTCTTTTTCTTCGTTGATCTCGCTGAGGATGATCCCAAGAAGTGGTCGAAACGTTCAGTGTACAGCAAGTAAAAAACATAATTTATACATAGAATTAATGACTGTGCATTAAGTACCGCACTGAACTTTCATTTACTTAATTTCCTACAGTATTTGTCTATGATTATATTGTTTTACATGAGTTTCGACTTTCCATGCGAAACGGTTCTCACCCTTCCTCCTCCTCCTGTAAAGAGGCGCACGACTTCTATAATTGTACTGTTGTTGAAGTTAGAAAATCTGTCATATAGACAGTGGGGTGTATAGATTAATGCTTATTGGTTCGGAGCGGCTACGCCGCTACGAACAATAAGAAAATAATACATCCCGCTTCGCTAAAAGTTGCAGCCTAGATAATAAAAAGACTGTTCTAAAAAGACTAGTCTCATACCCCACTGTCTTCATAGTTAGAAATATTCCAAGCGGACATTGTCTACGCTGGTTTCTAGGCGGTTAGGCCCCAAGAGGATAGGATATGTTATTTTTTTTCTAGATTAGAAAAAGATGAAGAGTAAGTTGAATCGAGATTAAAGTTAATCTACATTGGAAATGAGTCGCACGTAACCATCGATTAACTTAACCGAGGTTGATGAAAGAGATCCTTAAATCACACAATGCTTGTTTTCTTGCTGGGTTGCTAGCTGAATTAGAATTTACCACCATATTGGCTATGATGCTGACGCTAATCTCTGTGAAGTTGGCATCTCATTTTTCAAAAAATGAAATTTTGGTCACAATTCCGAATGCCCCGAAGAGTTCTAGAGTTTCTGTCCAAAATTAAGAATAGTTCTGGCGAATTAATATAAAAGAAAAATTAAAAATTTGGGGTGCTAACTTCACAAAATGAAGAACAAAAAATCGCGATATCTTTTAAACCATTAATCCTAACTCTTTAAATGATAATAATTTTTGATAGACTTCGTGGGGTGCTATCCAGAACTATCAACAGAACTGCTATAATGTTAAAAAAATTGTCCCTCAGATGTGAGAGAATCAGACATTCAAAAAATTACGATATCTTTTAAATTAGTCCTAGCGCTTCGAGCATTAATAACTTTCGTTAGAATTCGTGCTACCCAGAACTGTCGACAGAATTGGCAGAACTTTAAAAAAATTTTCACCCCTCGGGTGTTAGAAATTTTCGATTTGATGAAAAATCGCGATATCTCTTAAACCGTTAGTCCTAGCGCTTTGAGCGTTAATAACTTTCGTTAGAACTGGTGAATGCTAGAAGTGTCATCAGAAATGCCGAAACATATCTCTATGATGTTGAAAGATTTTTCTATCGAACATATTAAAATTGTTGTCGTATTTTTTCTTTGCATGGGTTTTCATGGATCTCTACGTATTTATGTGTATTTTTGTTTTTTCCCCAGTATGCGTTTGTGTGTCCTGCTTTCGACGTAACCTGGAATCAACGGCGTGGACGTGATAATACGGTAACATTTCTGCCGCAAGTTAAAGTGTAAAACTTCCGACTACAGATTCATTGTAGACTCGGCATAAAGGTGACCCTATACAGTTAATAGTATATTGAATTAATAATACTGACAGCAGGCATCAATATTTTAAATGTTTTTATAACCATCAGTTCTTACACCACCAGTATATATTTAATTTTACTTATATTATCTGTTGCACTGACATACTGCGACATAAATTCTAATAAAGCGAGAGAGAGAGAGAGAGAGAGAGAGATGCTCAAAAATCAAAATCCAGATCAATATTAGTATTCTGTGATGCGTCCAATAGAACGCAATAGTTTTGCAATCATTTTATGATTGTTTGCTAAACAGTCCTAGATGCATTCAACATGTTTATTCAGCGGTCGTTATGATTTCCAGCAAAGTAAAGCGGGGAGCACAGACTCTTGCATAATGCATAACATGTAATGTATAAAAAAATGTACCAATGAAAGTCTTTTGTTTCCTTCTTTTCCATGAAATAAAGAACTCTGATTGGTTGGATTTCTTATGTGTCTTATGTGCAGGGTAGTAACTAGTTAAAACATTAATAATTAAAAAAATAGTTAAAAAATTAATAACTTTTAACTTAACTTAGTTAATTTTAAATACATTAATTTTTATATTAATTTAATTACTTTTAAACTTTAATTTATTAACTTTTTTTAAGTTAAAAATTGTTCTTCTTGTTTATAGTATTGCATTTCAGGATTCTATATTTTTTTTACAAAAAATATCACAAATCATATTGCGGAATCCAAAGGATAATCTTTGGAACTCTTTCATGTTTCACTAAAAATTTTACACAGACTCGAAACAACACAGTAGGGAATAAACCTGAAACGCAATATTATAAAGATTAGACATTTGATAAAGAGATGCAATCACTTTGCAGCTATTTTATTCAACAAGCAAAATAGCTGCAAAGCGATTGCATCTCTTTATCAAATGTCTAATCTTTATAATATTGCGTTTCAGGTTTATTCCCTGCTGTGTTGTTTCGAGTCCGCGTGAAATTTTTAGTTTTGTTGTGACTCATACTTTTACTTTGCTGGAAATTATGTCAACTACTGAACAAACATATTAAAAAGTTGAGTACGTCTAGGACCATTCAACAATCATAAAATTTGCAAAGGTTGTAAAACTGTTACATTCTGCTGAACACACCCTATCCTACATTAATCCATCAATAACAATATATAATCAGTAATATTATCAGTATTTAGTAATACTGACAATATTACTGTCATTGTATAGAGTTATCTTAAAATATTGCAGATATTCACTTAAAGAAATTTTTTTTACCTTTGTAGCTAAAATTATAAAATAAAATTATAAAATATACAAAATTTTTATAGATATGATTTTTTTAAGATCCCTCTTTCCCCACCCTGATTCCAGTAATGGTACTTGTGCAAAACTAGATATATCTAATATATTTTAATATAATAGATATCCATATTTAATAAAACTAGATATATGTATAAATATAATAAATATGTTCAATACATGCCTTATCTTGCAGAAGGGTCTTGCTATTATCTTTTTGTTATTCATTACTTTTAATATATTGTGCACTAATTTGCAAGTAATAAGGCAAAGATTTAAGGTATATGTGTATGTGAACCACAGAGCATGCACATGTGATCTTCAGTGCATATGTTTATGTTGATATGATAGTTTCATAACTTTAATAATAATAATCTTCTACAATTAATATCTCACTTTGCGAGGCAGAGCAACTTTTTTTGCCATTTTTTCGTTTCGTGCGAAAACATATTAAATGAGTCTAACTTCATCAATATTGGAGAGTGGGCTAAAGAAAACATTTACCTTAAATCCTTGTTTTTACAAAATGGAATCGAATCAGTATCTCTATTACAATTTAAAGTAGAAAGATTATGAAATAAACATTTACATTTATTCATTTTATAAAGTAATTTTATATAAAGTATTTAGACATACGTTAACGTTATTCTCCGGCAATTCAATAAAAGAATCATCACTGTCAATTTCATGACAATAATCATCCACGTTAAAATCTATATCCTTGTCGTCTTGTTTATCGGACATTTCGATGTCACTTGGATCACTTGCTTCGCTCATCCTATTTCTTTACCTTTAAATTTATAAATCACGTTCTTCAGTCGTTGTTTGGAGAATTATTCCACGCTAGGCTGCGTTCAGGAATTATTTCTAGAACTCTGCATTCTGGCTGAAATGTTCTAGAATCCCTAGAAAAACAGGGAGCTTTCCAACAAGAGACACTGGAGCCCATTTTCAGAACGCACTTTTATCTCTCAAATTCTATAATATGTGTAACGTGAAATATAATATGTGCGTTCTGAATGCGGGCATTGGTGTTTTTCAACAACGTATATGTACGTACAGCTGGGGATTGATTGTGGATTGTATTTTGAAAGGAGGTGAAAATTACAAAAATGAGCAAAGCTTATTAAGTTAATCAATTAAATTATGGCTTATATTCATTAACGCGTATTTCGTTAACGCACTTTTCTTGATAAAAGCGCGCTTTTATCTAAAATTCTATAGTATGCGTAACATAAATTATAGCGCGTTAACATTATAAGCGCGTTCTGAATTCGGGCCTGTGAATACTAGTGAATTTGCTCATTTTTATAATTTTCACCTCATTTGATATACACAATTGACCCCCTGATCATAGAAAAGTTGTAACACTTTTTCTTCAATAGGTTCGGAAACGCAACTTGCTCTCCGAGTGATTCTTAGGGTGCAGCTTAACCAATCACAACTCTGTAGTCATTACTCCTATCTTTTCTACAATTATGATTGGTATCGCTGTTCTGTTCCGCTGTAAATTTCCGCTCATGGGACTCTTATCGCTTTACTTGGCTGTGTTCAGATTCCTCAGAAAAATATCGAAATGATTTAGGAACCTGAATGCACTCTAATAATATTTTTCACTGGGTAAACTGGTGCACACTAGCATCGTGCTAAGTAACTACATTAGGGTTGATTGTTCTACCTTTTAGTAAATTTTACCTGTTGAGTAAGTAACAAGATTACCCAATCACATACGCGAATTGCCAGATTTACCTAGGCTACGTTCCAAAACTTCCTCTCTCGAGGAAAATTACTCGTAACATATAGTGTGTAACGTATACTATAGCATATAGAGTAAAATCTTCCTCGGAGAGAAAGTTGTAGCCCTAATAGGTAACATTTATTAAAAACTGGAATAACCGGGCCTTAGTGCAATAATAGTGCAGATTTAGTACGATTCAATGAACATATCATTAGACATCCATTTAATTAACATCCATTTCATAACATCCCTAAAAATATATAACTGTATTCAAACTTAAATTACTTATTTTATAATATTCTGATTCGTTTATTTAAAATATTTTTTTAAATTAAATTTTTACATTTCATTTGTCAAAAAGCTTGCACAAAATATTCGTGAGATGTCGCTGCAGTCAGAAATAGTTCCTCGAAAAGACGTCGTTTCGACGTCGTTACGATGGAAAAGTCGATTCGAAATTTGCATCGAAATTCAACATTTTCGAGTGATAAAAAATTACGTATGTAGAGAGTGCAATAAGAGTTTAATACATTTTTAATTTTTTTGGTATAAATTTGTGATACATAATCTTATATTTTGAATATTTTCATTCAACGGTCGAATCGACATTTTTTTTTATTTCATTTCGACAATTGCAATATTGCTCTAATCATAAAAGTTTTCTTAAAATTTTTCAGAATTTATAGATAATTTTATAACTTTTTAGAAAATTGTGGAATTTTTTTATACGAATCGGAACATTTTTTACAATTGTCGATAAAGTCTACATCTTCTAGTAATTCTTTGTATCTTATTTTATTGTTCTCCTGCTGAATAACATTACTTTTATTTGTACTTTGTAGTTTATTTAATATAATCTTTACGCCATTTTTGTATTGAGGAATTTCAGGGAATAATTTCTTATCGTAAATGCTGACAACCTATTAACTGTCTCTTACTATAAGCACAAAATCAAGGAATAATATCATTGACTCTATCAAAGTCTAGCTAGACTAATTCTAGCTTGAATCGATATCGAAATGATCTCGATTTTTAAATTAAAATTTAAATGTTGCTATCATACACGTTTTCAATATCATTTGGAAGTATAAAAATACTATTAATGTCACTGTCATTGCAGTAGTATTACTATTGATATGCAGTAGTGTCAATGCTGAGCCAGTAGTGTTACTACTGTAGTAGTATATGACGTAACATAGAATTATTTCCAATAATTATAATATTTGATATAGAAAATTTATTAGAATAAAAAATACATATATATATATATATATATATATATATATATATATATATATAT
>Ga0157364_1006010_pt1 | contig 12415 bp, 7 predicted proteins | sample AttsexASBM2_FD_111476 | JGI IMG/M metagenome (GOLD analysis project Ga0157364, IMG submission 111476) | Fungus gardens microbial communities from leaf cutter ant in Ribeirão Preto, State of São Paulo, Brazil - Atta sexdens ASBM2 | ecosystem: Host-associated > Fungi > Mycelium > Unclassified ...
AAAAAAAATAGCAAATAAGATGCGATGACTGACCTTTGCGTGCACCTGACACGACAACCTCATTTCCCTGAGTATGTAATTTTCTAGTGTCCAGTCGTTCTTTCCTTGTTGTTCCAGGCACATCATTTCCTTGTTGTAAAAAGGAGATTCCGCAGGTGCATTGCAGTAGATCGTTGCAGGTGCAAATATTCAGGCCGCTCTTTATGCCGCGACCGTTGCTGTTCATGTGAGCGAGAAAGACGTCAGCTAAAAACGCGAATACAACCACTTTTAGATCGATCGAGTGCTTCTCGAGGACGAGTATAGTAATCCTTCTTCAATGGCTCAATAAGCTCTTTGGACGAGACGTTACTACGACAACGCGAAATCCTTTTATATAGAAGACTTTCGAATGAAAGGAACCGAAAGCAAACTGTATATCAAGAAGAAAAACATGATTCTATATATTTGGATTTTTTCTACATATATCCAAAATCTTTAGTTTTAGGAATATTTAGAAATTTAGAGACTCTGAATTTTAAAAACATTTTAGAAAGAAATTTTCTCTTTTTTTTCCTCTTAAATGATTTATTATTTATTTTTCATAATACTATGATGAAAGTGATTTCTCACATATCGATACTGTAACATTTTTACACGGCCGGCTGCACTAATCCGATCAACAAAACAATACATGCGACTCACATTCAGAGATGCAGTCTTGCGGACATATGTGTGGAACGTTGAGTTCCAGTTCGTCGCATTCGTTGTCCGGGCAATACGACAAATTCGGAGAACAAGTGGAATAATATTCCGACATTTGAGTAGCGTTGCCATTCCTCCAAACGCATCGATCGGTAAAATTACCCTTGCTGCGCATAAATTCATTATTAACGCTCTTTTAATTATAATAGAGTCATACAAAAAGAGATTCGATAAAGTTACTCGATAAAGTTACAATACAAGTTACTTTCTCAGAATTATTAAGAATAATTTCCATTATACAAATCATATTAAACGATAAGAAAATGATTTTAATAAATTCATTTTCAATCATAAGTTTGATAAAATTTATCATAAATTTAGTCTCTTCAAATAAATTCAATTAATATTTCATTAAAAAATTATTTTTATTTTCAAAAAGTTAATTATATGAATTTAATTTGGCAATGAAAAAACTATAATTAAGAAAAAAAAATATATAAAATATAAATAAAGAAAAATTGTAGTACTGGATTAAATGATGTGAAATAATTTTTTAATCATTTTTTAAAATAGCAAATAATCTTCTTTCAAAAATAATAAAAAAGTATTTTTTAAATGCAGGGAATAAATTAAAATGTGAAAAAGAATTATTAGTGTTATTTTTAATAAAATAGAAGAAAGAAAGGATAAAAAAAATCGTCGATTAATATCTTTTATCATATCAGAAAATTGGTCGATTAACGATAATTGTCAAGAGGGACATAGAGAGTGAATCAAGTGGAATTTGATGAAGGAGCCACAAACCTGGCGCTACTATCCGAAATAGTCGTTACGATGAAATTGTGCCTCGTGGCGATGTGACGTTTTTCCGGAGAAAAGAACGAAAGTAATGACCCATTTATTTCATTATAGAAAATCACCGTCAATTCCGAGACACAATGATAGTGCGGGTTCGATATAAAATAGATTTGCTTTGTATAAAAGATCGTCATCGACCAAGAGTATTTTTCATTATAGTTTTTGTTAGAAATTAATCTGTAATGATTTAAATGCTTTCGCATTTTTTTCTTAAGCAATGTAGCTCTCATTTAAAATTTTTATAAATGAAGATTTGAACAAGAACATTTTCAAAATTCTTGATACATAGAAACAAAAAACATAGCATTATGCAGCATTTTCCAGTACAAAGGTGTAATTATAAAGTAAGATATGCAACATGGAACGCAAGCACTCTGTGGAATGCGTTTCTGCTGTTAAACTCACTAATGATGAATTTATAAGGCTTGGAAATTAAAGAGAAAGTTACTGTCGTATATAAAAGAAAAACTGCAATCAATAAAAAGTTCTGCAAATCTTATAATCTTCGAGTTACAACAATTGAAATCAATTATAATCCGAATAATAATTAACATTATAGGCTCTACTAATTGTTTACATATAATCAATATTTGATCATTTTAATAATGATTATATATTTATTTATGACTATTATATCAAGATTATTAATATTAATTATAATATTTAAAAAAGAAAATTATAAATTACCTTAATCGCGATATATTGAGTTTTTTTTAAACAAAATTCCTACTAAAGATTCTTGTAATACCTATTTATCGTTTGAAAGAATTACGATTGTTCACAGGGATCCATTCAGTTTGAGGAAAAATAGATGATACATACCTCAAAACTCCGCTGCCGATTCCACAAGATTTTTCACATTCCTCGCGTGTTTCCGCATTTGCGCATGTATGCATATTCTCTTGAGCCGATTGTCCACATGTGCCGTTCTTTGATTGTGGTACATCAATCAGATTCACTCGCAGCGTTTTGGTCGTCGCGTTACCATCTGCTCCGATCCATCTTAATTTCAGTCTAGTGAACACACCGATATTTTGTATTATGCTCATGCGACAAGAAGGTTCATTCTGAACGAGCGAAAATGTCGATATTCATCGACCTGGCATGATCGAGAGACGAAAATCTTCTCCAATGGCCTTATTATTTTACGCGCTTATAAATTTGCAATATTTAATTAAATTAATTAAATTAATTAATTAAAAAATTCTGACAGCAAGTATATTCTTAATTATAAGGCGATAAGAATATAATATCAAGTATATTATTAAAGTTTTATTTTATTGATCTTTTTTAATAAAAATATTTGAAAGATATAAATACCTTTAGTTCAGATTTATTTATAAGAAATCGATCGACAGAAAATGTTGTAACTGCTTATAGAAGTTCTATATAGAAGTATTTGCGGGAATAACGCAAATAACATTTTAACTCTTCCTATCTAGAAATGGCTAATCTAACTATTGGAAATAGTTTACTCTTGCATATCAGGTTATTTACAAGAGACGGTCAGACTTACTGAACAGTGTTGGGCTCGGAGCGTAGCTTAGTTTCATCCGACACGTAAATGATGCCGTCCCGTTGAGTGACGTTGAAAGCACCCGAGCCGTTTAGGACGAAAGTTATCGAAGGATGCGGTTTTGTAGTGGGTTTCGCTACGCGTAGATATCTGGGTGAAATCCGGGCTATCTTCACATTCGTCGGATACGAGAACGTCGCGACAGTTGACGGCGTTGAAGTTGTTAAAGCTTGATGTACCGGCCCCGACAAAGTTATGCTGATATTTACCTAAATAAAAGAAATTATGAATTATTGATCTTGTCCAAATAAAATTTTAAAAGAAGAAAAATTATGTAGATACTTATTATATTATTTTCATTTGTATATAACAATTTATACTTTTTATTAATGTTTCTACTTAAATTGACTTATTTATTGTTTCATTTTTATCAAATAAGGTTTTATAATGCTATTAGTATAATCGATGCTACGAGTATAATTCTTTAAATATTTTTTTAATCATATAAAAATACTCGTATAGTTGGAAGCTTTTCTTATAGTAGAAGCATACATAATAATTAATGATATGAGAATTGACTCACTCTCACAGAATCTCAAAAAAAAAGACGAGAAGAATTATTATTATTTTGAATTGCTCTAAATAAGTTTCTCATTTTCTTTTTACCTATCGCTGTAACTTTTTATGTATATAATTTTTAATATATTATTTTTTCATATACATAACATTATTATTTTTTAAATGCTGATTAAATTATTTTTTTTTGAATATTATTAAATTGTAATTATTTAAAAAATAGATTTTTTTAATTACATCTAGGGTGTAATGGATTGTTACATGAAATGAGATTAAGACAATTCTCATCACGACTAGAAAGGATCTCGAAAGAGATTCAAAGGATATCTTATCCTTTGAAGGATTCGCAAAAAATCGATATTAAAGACCACCGCAGGTGCTACGTGACGCTCTTTATTAGAATTTATCGTCCATTTCTCGGTATACTCATGGAACGGTTATAGTGGGAAAATCTTCCTTGGCACTTAAACGTGTACCAATCTTTTCTTTAACGCGTAGGAATTACGAACAGATCCTTACTGCAATTTTTTTATAATTCAATAATGCCATTATGTTTCTTAATTTTCCTCATAAAAAATTTTTTCAATATTAAATTATATGTATAATTTTATATATATATATATAAATTTTTGTGTGTTACATACATGTATAAAACATTAAGAAATATATTTCATTTCTTTATTTAAGAAGAAATAAAGCTAAAAGAGAAAATCCAATAATTCCCAACGCATATTTATAATGAGAGTAATTTGAAGGATGTGTTTCCATGGCTGAAGATTAACATTCAACTAGCGTTAAGATATCGCGTTTCGCGAAAAAAGACATGATTACCCAAGAGGATCATCGATATTTCAGACATGGCCTGATTTAAGGGTCACGGGATATATATCAAGAGCAGGTCGTTGAGGTCGCTTGGATATCGGCGTCAAGATTTATTTTCTCGCGTGGTTTCAATTTAAACAGCTAGTCGTGCGCGGCGCGAATGATATAGAGTATCCATTAAAGGTGCACGATGAGCACGACTCGAACGAATACCATCCGATTATTATCGCTTTCGCATACCATTCTACAATCGTTATCCTCTTTTTAATTACGTATCAGGGTGACATATGTTCCACACGTGTGCCACTATTGTGCGAGCGGAATTTAAAGATTTCTTGATGCATTCGTAGATTTGTAGTAAAAAATGAATACAATTTTCTCTCAATATATTTATTTAGCGTTATATTTCTATATTTCTATATTTCTATCGAGACATTTAAATCTATCATTCTTTATCAAAATCAAAATCTTATTTTTCAATGAAATATATTTAACTTGTTTTTTTTTATATTAAATCATTTTGCAATTAAATCTATTATGTTAGAAAACTCGTAAAAATCTCTAACAATTTTAAATTCATCAAAATTTAAGCTTTTTTATTTGATATTTAACTTAATGGTGTGAATTAACTACAAATTTTGCAAGATATACCTAAATGATTAAACATTCTCATCAAAAACTATAAACAAAATATTTGGAAATCGCATTCTACACGAATAATGCATTTATTCGTGCATATTGCGCTTTGTGTCGCAATTCCGCAAGTTTCGTTGCGAATTTCAACACATCGAACGGTCAGTCAGATTATCTTCAGATCAAACAAAGATTTTTTTTTCCGAGGACAAAAAAATTTCTAGAAAAATCATCGTTCGTTCGTCAAGAAAAATATCGAGAACCGCGTATTAATGATTCGCATATTATTCGAAACAAAACTGAGCAATAAGTGACTTACACCCACACGCCAATTTCAGATGGCGTAGGTATTTAATCCACGATTAGCCGCCTCCACGAAATCAATGCCGCACCCCAAGGAACCTCTAACAAGGCGAGATTTCACCACCTAATTGTTTAATGGCCTCCAATTATACGGCGGAGCGAGGATTACGAATGCAAGGCATACGACTAATGGCCATTAATGAGTCCTTATCTTTCAACTTCCTCGATACAAGCTTAGATCGATGTCGTGTTTTATGCCGATTGGGAATGGACCGAAATTTGAGAGGAAATTTGCATTTAAGAGAGAACGCTCGTATTCATACAAATATTGAATGCCTTTGGGAGAGTGCGTTGAAATTAATTTAGTTTTGAAATGAATAAGTAAAGACTTGTCCCCACAGAAACCGATCATGCCGGCCATTTAATACACTGGCTTCTTCTTCTATTTCTTACAAAATAAAGGGAAAGAAACTAGTATGCCGATTGCTTTCAGTGAGGACGAGTCTTATGAAATTATTGATAAATACTTTAATTTCGAAAAGAGCGCTTTAAAAAAGAATCTGTAATAATAAGAGAATTTAAATTAAAAGTTGTTTAATAATATGCAAATTCTAGTATTGCAATTTTATTGTAACAATTAAACGTTGTAAACAATTAAATTTAAATTTCAGAAGTTATCATGATTATCGGAGCGATTTGTATTTGCTGTAAATAAATAGAAATAATCTTTCATGAATGAAAGTTCCACGGTTTCACGTAAAGTAAGATCGTAGATTTTATGAGATATCACGTCTTAGTCTTCTATATTAAACCAAGCTCTTCACGAATTATGGGATCAGAAATATGGAATCATGCACTTTCGCCTCGAGTTTTGCCAAATGCCATTTACAAATGACATACGGTGGTGAGATATCGGCGGACCTCTGCCGATATTGCGAAATTTATCGATGCGAACTTTTTTAATCGAACAATAGATTCCCAATGCGGCACGTTGCATATGTACTTCGTTCATTTAGAATGAATAGCCAGTGTATTACGAAGAGCTCTGATTTGATTCTCTGATACATCAGTTAATTTTTAACAAATGTTTTTTCGAAGCAGAATCATAGCAAATTGCGAACATTATTCTTTTCTGCAATTTCGGTTAATATTAGTATTTGTCTTGTTACTGTTACAAGAAATTTGGTCAATTTAATACAGAAAGACAGTAATTAATTACTGTCTTTCAATAATAAATTATTGATTTCCAATATTAGATTTCTGTAAAGATACTATGAAAATCTGATTTTCAAATTAATTGTTTGAATACAAGCAAAGTAAAATAAAATATCTACTCTTCTAGGTCTCTAACTATCAGAGAAATTATAGAGACGAAGCACTTTGGAGTGTTCTGATCTTTAAAGTGCATTGGGGAAAGTTAAGGAACTAGGCTTTTACTCTATCACATGCTACCATGCTCGGAATCAGCTCTTAAGTTAACTTGGCCACTGTCCTTTGACACATTGCAAATGGAGCAAATACTTCAAGTATCTTGCCAATGAGTGTTGATGACGTAGAATCGATACTGACTCACCGAATTTGCCCCGTATCCTGCGAGAAGCGACTCATCCTTGACTTGAAGGACTACACGATATGGTGATTTCGGTAGCAGCGTCTTCTCTGTAATAATCCCTGAAAAATATATAAAACGAGTTTCCGATTACGAACGCAGGAGAACGCACGGCGGCATTTGTCAACTGATATGAAATGCGAAATGAAGACGGTGCTCGAACGAATGTTCGATACTTACTGGGAAAAATGCCGGTAGAAGGCACTTGATCCGGACGCATGTGATGCTCAATCGGCAAAATGCTGTAAGTGATGTTCAAAGCTTTGGAGGTATCATCAAGCAGACGAACGCTATACTGATTGCTAGTCACCGCATCGGCGTCCTTCAGGACTAAATAATTCTCATCTACCAATTGATAACCCTGAAATAAATATTTTATAGGATTAATAAAAAAGATGCTCGCACGAAATTCGGAAGATTCTGGTTCAAATCCTAAAGTAATATTTTTCACAATAAATTATTTACAGTATTTTAAAGGTACTTATTAACATCAATAATATTAAACTACTTGTTAGTTTAATCTGCGAGATTACGTACTTCAGTTTAAGATTGTGTTTCAAAATCAATAAATAATAGATGCGCAGTTTGTTTGAACTGGAAATTGTAAAAATTCACACAAAATTATTAAGCACTAAAATTCGTCTCGACTATAATCTCCTTCGTTTATTGAAATATTGGGTTGTCCGGAAAGTTCGTGCCGACTAACCTATATAATTTAATAAATGTATATTAAAATTTAAATCTTCTGCGTTTCAATTTTCCTTCAAAATCGGCACGAACTTTCCGGACAACCCAATAATTTCTTTCCGTAATGCTTCACATCACTAAAATGTGATTTTTATACTACACTACCGCTTATTAGTTTCAGTATTAATTTCAGTACATTCCCAGATGTGTTGAGTTTTCTGTAAAGAATGAATGTAATACATGTATTTTGTAGAAATATCCATTTGTTGTTATAAATACTTTTAGCGCTTGAATGCATTTTTTGTTTATTTATATAAAAATTCTTGAAAATTATAGTTTCGAAGAAACAGAATTAACAACCGGATAACATCTAATTTTTGGAAATAAATAAAATATGTACGCAAAATCACGATATTATATGACATAAGATATGTGCCCAATACTGTTTTGAAACTGATTCGTCAACACGTACACTATATCGCGTATTAATACACTATTCAAATCGTCGGAAAATAATGAAAAGAAACTCGTGATGAATATATGGCTTTATATTATAAGCAAATAAACATGTTTTGTACTTATACACATTGTTTATAAGTGATAAAATATGGATATAGGCAAATAAATATGTTTTGTACTCATACACATTATTTACAAATGTGATGAATATGGATTTATATTTAACACTGTCAAAAATGTCATGAAATTTAATGTATCTGTAACTGAAAAGTATTTGTGTACATGTACATAAAATTTAGTGTACTTTTCAGAAAATTTTACGAAGTTTAGTTTCACATTTTTCATTAAATTTCATGTAGATTTGCATGAAATTTAATGTAAATAAATGTTAAATTTAAGTTACTTATTTAAGTTTCATTATCATTGACAATATTAAATATCTTTAATATAACGCTTCCATTGTAACGGAAGCAAGCTTTCTGTTTTTTTTTTAACAGTGTAGGCAAATAAACATATTTTATACTCATACATATTGTTTACAAATGTTCAAAGCACACATATCACATTCATCCTTTTTAAAGAAATCAACGAATCTGAAGGTGTATTGAAATTAATAAGCGGTAGTGTATATTATAATTAATATAATTATAATTAATTTAATTGAATATACTTTATTAATATCCACATAATTTGTATCTATTTTATATATAAATAAAAATAAAAATTATTTCAATTATTTTTTTTCTAATTTATTCATATGTATTATAGTTATCGTAATGAAAAATTTCCGGTTTTATTAAACTTCTATAATATTTAGAAAAAAACACGTGAATAAAGCTGTTTTTAGTGTAACTTTTTATAATCTTTAATAGCAGATAGCATATTACTCCTCCCTTAGTAAAAAAATATTTTTATATTTTTAAAAGATTTTTTTATATTTAGTAAGAAGACTTGAGATTTCCATTAATCGATCGAATTTCATTCATTAAAGTCTTCAACTAGATTCGTAGAAAATTTTCAGGTGTTTCGATATTTGAACAAAACAATTGCTACTTCATTGAAATGAAATGAACAATAAAAAGTAACAGCTAATGAAAAGAAAAAAAGATGTTTACTGAAGACTGTGAAGAGTAAAGAAGGAAAATGAGAATTTGAAGAGAAGAAGTTGGAGAGAGGCATTCTGGAGAGAGATTTAAGCAGGATCAATCCTAAAAGCTATTCCTCTCTCGCCATAGGTATACTTCATCACTCTCGCATATCTTTTGTAATACTCTTCGCATTTGGCGTTTCCCTTTTATTATGCACGTCGCGTTGAAAACAACGCAGTAATTATACGAACAATGAGCGCTTGATTAAGTCTCGTTTTCAGCGAACTGACACCATAGTTAGAAAACGCAATTCGTTCTGAAAAACGTTGAATTTGCCAAATAAAATATTTCCAGTTGTTAAACATGTCAGTAAAAAAGATAAGGGCAGTTAAAGTTATTCACCCAAGAAGATAAATCCTTATTCAACGAGTTTTTACTTATATTTTTAAATAATTTTTTTATGATATCCTTACAGAAATGTATTTGAGATAGATATCTTTATATTACTTTTAAAAATTTTTATCTTATATATTTATAAATAAAAGCGCCACTTAAAGTTTGGTTCAATAACAATTTAATTTTTTTTCAGTAAAAGATAACAAAAAGTGAATATTATCAGGATCATAAAGTTATATTAGAACTAAACTGGAAGGGATTTCGATATAGATAGTGGCGTCCTAATACACCGATAAATCTGACTTCCTTAATACCAGGAAGTTAATTGGTCCTAAACTACTCTTGGCAAATGTTAATATGATTCGATTTCGCTCTTTAATATTGTAAAATTACCTTGGAGAATTCCTGAAGCGTTATGGCAATGGAAGTGTTGCCTTGCACCGTCGGAGGATTATCGTCTTCATCCAGGACGTCAATAGTGAAAACATTCGTTTGCACATGCTGCATCCCGGTCTTTTCTTCCCAAACGACACATCTCACCTGGATCTTGATATGAGGTCCGGGTCCTCCCGGAGGTCCTATAACATCTCGGTCCAAGGACGCATTCGCAAATAATTTACCGTCGACTACGTAAAAATAGTCTGTTCCTGAAAAAGATGAGAGTAAAATTTGTATTATTGTTCTTATAACGACATGCTTTACGTCCAACATTAAGTGTAATGGAAACGCGGTCTGTGGTAGCAAAGCACCTACATCGTTAGCATAAATTAACATAATCGAAGAGATTCTAGAAACAATATATAATGCAAGCGCCAAATTATTAGACAAGGATCTAATTAAAATATTGTCATAAAATATAAAAGCTCTAATATACATGTATCATTTAATATATGTTTGTGATTTTTATTTTACGTATAGATCTTTCTAAAATTTGTATAAAATTTTCAGATTTAACAGTCCATTTGCGTCCGTATATCTCCATAAAAAATCAGTCAGATTAAAATATCAATTACCGATTTCGAAAGTAGAGATTTCAAGTTTTGAAATGCTTTTTTAATTTTTTGTGTGCGATAATTTTTCACCGAGTTACGGTGCAGCATTCTGAATATATTGCTAAATTTTGAGCGTGTTCTAAAGTATTTCCTATTTTTTGTTGAATAGTGTATATTAAATTATTATTTAAAAATGAATAAACTTACTTAATTCCGTTACTTTCATATCCATAATTTTGGAATCGAAAGTTATTATTAATGATGTAATACTGATACATTTACAAATAATATCTATATAATTTATTTAACACAATATTTAAATTAGTATTTTAATGTATGAGTTATTTGTGTGTATATATTTGTATACGTGGGTGTACTTTTTTCGTAGTTTTGCATAAAAGTTTGATGTTTATATCTCACTATTGTTAGATTAAACTCTCTCCCTAAAAGTCGCATTTGAAATATGGCGCTTGCAACATTTTCCCGGTAGTCACTTCTATTGTTTCAACGGCTGAAAAATAAAATTTAAATCGTCGACGAAGAGATTCGGGGATTTGATATATGATCCAACGCATTCAAAGAAGGCCACAGATTTCTACCGTTACGTATTATGTCATTGTGATATAGACGACGTCTTCAGCGAATTTTAATGATGACAGTTTTGCTTTGATCCGACAGCAGTTTTATCGTCGCTTGCTGTCGCGAACAGTTACGGCAGAATTTATTCGTATTTTACATCGAATGATTCGAATCAATCACCGTTTGGCTGCTCTTTCGGCTTTGTCAGTGAAAAATGCTCGATCCTTGATGGAAGATTTATCTCTCATAAACATGAACTTGACGGTTTTAACGAAGATCGCTAGGATGACGATACGATTTATTGAGAAGAAATGAAGAAAAATAAAAATCTCAAACGCAAGGAGAATTAAGTTTTCAGATTCCAAAAATTCTTCACAAGCTTATTTTATGTTGGATATTTCAGTTATGTTAGAAAATCATTTATATTACAAATTCGTTGAAAATTTGTAGATAAATTATTGTTTAAAATTTGAATCATTTCTATTCATAAGTAATCGAACGGAATTATACGAGATTGGATTTAAAAGGATTGAAACTGAAAGGATTGAAATGTCACTGAAGATACTTGCCATTCAATAATTCATATCTGGTGACGCGAAATTCGGGACACACGTAGCTGTATGCTTCTGGGCCGAACATGCCAATCATGGTGACTGGTTGATTCTCGTAAATCTTGTATCTTGACGTGTTCCAGAAGCACATGTCCTACAACACGAGGAACTTTGGACTAACATCTCCGATAAACTGTACTTTGACATTTTAATGGTCGTTTATTCCTTTATATCACAAAACGATCAAGTGAAACAAATTTTTATGACTATTTGTGATGATTTTATATTCACCGAATAATGAATGAGTTATTATTCAATGCCTTCATTAACCAGATTAGTTTTATTATTTATGCGCATGGTATGAATTCCAGATGACAACTACGATGATTAATGAGTTATAAATGGGTCACTCGTGCGAATATTCAGGAGAAAGTAGTTTATTACGAGAATTTACCTGTACGAAATCTGCACAATTGATTGTTTTTCCTTTTACTGGTACTGGTTGCACTTTTATTTCGAGTACCGCTTCGTCAAAATTCTTTTCCGTTGCTTTGATAACGATATTAAGTGCACCTTACAATACAAAAAATAAAAACTATTTTAGCTAAGATTATCTACATATTTTATTATCTTTCTATGCCATAAAATAAAGTAATTTAGGT
>Ga0157364_1006011_pt1 | contig 12414 bp, 2 predicted proteins | sample AttsexASBM2_FD_111476 | JGI IMG/M metagenome (GOLD analysis project Ga0157364, IMG submission 111476) | Fungus gardens microbial communities from leaf cutter ant in Ribeirão Preto, State of São Paulo, Brazil - Atta sexdens ASBM2 | ecosystem: Host-associated > Fungi > Mycelium > Unclassified ...
TATATATATATATATATATATATATATATATATATATATGTGTATATAGGTATTATATGTATTGTATTCATAAATATGGTTCTATTTAGATATTAATATTTAACATCAAGTATTAACATTAAATGTTAAAGTCAAGTATTAACATTAAATATTAAAATATTTAAAAGCGATTTTCTCTCCTAAAGAGAATCACTGCGACAGTTCATTAAGTATGCAAGCAAAACCATTAATATACTCCGATATTTTCAATTTTCCCAAACTGTATTTAATTATTTCATTAAGTTCATTAAATACTCTTAAAAAGAGGAACGATGAAAAAATGAAAACGGTTTACTCTTCGTTATTACATGGGTAGTTCAAAAAGGCTGCATTTTCGTAAGTATTTTGCGAAGTTGGTGCCGCGTGATAAATAAAATTTCTCTCTTACCAAATACCTCAAGTCGAGAATCGGCTTATTAATACAGCTGAGTTGAATGGAGAACTCCGAAAGCAAAGTTTACGAAATACGAGCGGTCCGAGCGTAATGCGGCGAGTAAATCTTGTTAGTGCAATATAATGTTCAGTAAATTCCGTAATTTATCGCGAGATAATTGCTAACTGGAATATGTCAAGAAGCCAAATCTTCCTAAAAGACTTGCTAAATCATTCAGTTCGTGAAGATTAATTTAACTAGGTCAAAAGTGCTTATGTAACAGCAACTTTACGTAAAGCAACTATGTGAATAACAAAAACGATGTGGCGTATAATTATTTTTATAATAATTATACAATGTTATTTATGAATTTGTATCATAATTTAGTATCTTAATATTATGCTCGTTTACTGAACTGTCAAATAAATCCTGAATCATCCTCCAAAAAACGCACTGTTATAATATTTAATAACTGTCGTTGTTTCAGAATAAATTTGAATGTAAAAATTTTGTAAATCCGTTTTTTTTTTTAGGAATAATTCATAATTTTTTGACAATTCAGTAAAAATATTTTATAAATTGTTATACAAATTTGTTATACAAATGACAATTATAAAAATGATTATACATACTTATAATCATTAATATTCATAATTCAATCTTATATTCTAGATCATCTTAAGCATAATTTCGAAACGCCGACCAGAATAAATCTTATTGAGTTGACAAAATTTTGAATCACTCTTCAAAAAAACGATTTTTACATATAAATTTATTCAGAAATAATTATTAATAATTATTTTTCGATAATTCAGAATTCTTTTGGATAATTTAATAATAAGAGAGTTTTAGGTTTTATAAAAAAATCATGATTGAAAAAGACGGAATACACACTTCTGTGAAGTTGGCACCTCATTTTTCAAAAAATGAAATTTTGGTCAAAGAATAACTTTCGTTAGAACTCGCGTGGTGCTACCCAGAACTGTCGACGGAATTGCCAGAAAAAATTTTCACCCCTCGGGTGTTAGAAATTTTCGATTTGACGAACGAAAAATCGCGATATTTCTTAAACCGTTGGTCCTAACGCTTCGAATGTTAATAATTTTCGTTAGAACTCGCGGGATGCTACCCAGAACTATCGACGGAATTTCCAGAACTTTAAAAAAATTTTCACCCCTCGGGTGTTAGAAATTTTCGATTCGACGAACGAAAAATCGCGATATTTCTTAAACCGTTGATCCTAATGCTTCGAATGTTATTAAACGTTATTAACGCTCGAAGCGTTAGGACCAACGGTTTAAAAGATACATATATATAATTAAAGATATATATATAATTTTTTGAATATCTGATTCTGTCACATCTGAGGAACAAAAATTTTTTTAACATTACGGCAGTTCTGTTGAGAGTTCTGGATAGCATCCCAAGAGTTCTATCAAAAGTTATTATCATTTAAGGTGCTAAGTTTAATGGTTTAGAAGATATCGCGATTTTTCGTTCTTCGTTTTGTGAAGTTAGCACCCCAAATTTTTTAATTTTTTTTTTATTTATTAATTCGCCGGAATTTATTCTTAATTTTGGGCAGGAACTCCAGAACTCTTCGGGGTGCATTCGGAACTTTGACCAAAATTTCATTTTTTGAAAAATGAGGTGCCAACTTCACAGAGGTGGAATACACTCAAAGAAGAAAAATCGAAAGAAACAACGAAAAAAGATCGCGATGAGAAAACGTTCAGACTAAAATACAATATTAAGAACACATCAAGTATTGCAAATTGTGATCACAATTGATCAATGAATGTTTAATTTAAAGATTTGATTGAAATTATCAATTTACGAATCAAACATTTACATAAATTCATAATTGCAATTTGCCGCTAAATTGCAATATCACTAAACGGCAAATTCAAACAATAATTTTATTTGTCATTAAAAATTAATTTTTAATTACTTCGAGGTACAATCAATGCTTGATAATGAAGTATGTTGAAAATGAAATAAATTCAAAACTGCGAAAATGCCAACACAGAATTAAAATAATATCATTAATTCTGAAATACAACCACGATTATATTTCGGTATTTTCTCTCTGCTTAGTTGAATCAGAACGAAAGGCTCTTTAAAAAGGACGGGAGAAAACAGGAATATAGTTGAAATTAACTAGCATTTAAAATGGATAAGCGCCGCGACGATTTATTCATCGAATTCTGTCGAGCATGACGGAAAAATTATGCTGCTCGCACAGCTGGTCGGCGCTTAATGTTAAGTGAATGCAAATTCAACAAATACCATAAAGAAAAAAAATGCAGAGAAGTAATTGGGATATTTATGGATTCTCTGTAGAGTGAGATGCGACAAATATTGATCTATTTCGAAATGTTCGACAATCTCACGTAGATTCGCTCGATCTAAATTCCATAGTGTTTGTGATATACGAATGATTTAAATCACTTACTAACAATGCGCTTTAATTTCGGTCCGTTCTAGATGTGGTTGCAGAAAAGTGCAAATTTCTCACGGTTACATCGAAAAAACAAACTAACAGAATGCGCTCTCCCTCCTTCCAATAATGTGTAACGAAATTTACTCGCGTCGAGAGATTTTGCCGGAGAGAGTTAGCTGGCCAGAATATTTACGAGACAGTGAACAGAATTAATTATCCGCGGACAATTCCTAAAGCCTCAGCAAGGCAGTGGACATGTTGACCGAAAAAAAGAGGGAGAAGACTCGAAATTGTTCGCTACGAACGGACGAAACGCAATTTCGTTTCCGCAAATGCGCAATGAAGTTACGAAGTGTTCCGATGGGAGATGTTCGAGCGGGTCTGATTTTATTTTCACCAAGGTTTTCTCGCGTTTGCACTTCCGTTTAATCGACAGAACTTCAATTTTTTCATTTTTTGCTTCTTCCGTTCATAGAAACCACCGAAATGTATGTTAAAAGAACTGGACAATTATTTAGCGCAAGCTAAAACTTCATTAAAGTTTCTGCTGTAACATTTGCAACAGCTGCCGTAACAAAATGGCAATCGTGAAACGTTAAAACTATGCAGCAGCGGAAATATCTTTACACGAAAAATCTAACGACACAATGTGATTCGCTCTATTCTTTATTCTATTAAAAGGCTTGTCGAGTGGAGCGAAAAGTGAAGGATAAGAAAAATCAAAGTTGCGTGTCACAAATTGAAAACTAAATCAACTTCATTCCCGCAACGCTTTGACCGAGACTTGGTCTACGATAAATGAAGTTTCACGTGGATATCCTGCATTACGAATCACAAAAGCTTCTAAATTGAGAACGAAGAAAGTTTGCGGACAAGCTCGTCGAAATATTTACGCGTACCTAGGAAAATTTATTGTTCCTCATCACACATTTTTTCATGTCAGAGAAACACTCGTGTTGTCATAAAAGATTTGCATTGTAAACACTCGTGTTGAGCAATTCTTCATTTAAGATAAAATATTATGTCAACAATGTTTTACGTAATCACTTGCATATATAGGTAGGTAAATTACACCGCACAGAATACTCTCTCTATGATTATATAAATATTAAAATATTTTAAAATATTCGTATAAAAGTATCACATTTTATTTATAATTTTATTTTATAAGTTGTAAAATTAATATAACATTGTTGTTTACACATTGTTTATAGAAATTGTAATATATGTTATCAAGAAAAATAAATAACAAAAAATTAAAAAACCTAAAATTGACAAAGTAGATTAAAATAAATTAATTAGGTATTAGGTGAATACTCGATTACTATTAATTTTACTGTTAATTTTACTGTTAATTATACATGGTATTCAGGACTTTATTATGTCGTAAGAAATCAATAAAAATCAAATCAAACGATCTTGAAACCTGAGTTAAGTATACGAAAATTACAGTTTATTTAACGGATGTTTCTAAGGTGAGAACTTTGTACTCTATAATTTTACTTTATGATAATCCGTTTTTAAGTTCTCATTTGTATGAAAGCCACGTGTAACTATTCGAGTTACTAGCAACTATATATATGTGTACCGATGTATACATTTACTTTAATAAGTCGTAAATTACGTTCCTCACCTATTCTGATCTGACCTACTCCAGAGGAACCGCGCATGCACCTCGATGGTAATTATCGGCTGCCTAATTGACATCTCGTACGATAAATTGGACGGAGTCAACCCGAATCGAAATTCGATAATGCTCTTCTCGATGGTCGACATATAATTTCATTTTGGTCGGCGATCCCTCGATCATAGCGAATTATTCCGATATCCCAACCGTCATTAATCTCATTCGTTATCATGATGAACAGTTACGAATTATTCGTGATCGTCGAATAATGACTTAATCGATGCCTTATTGCGTGATAAATCGATAGATCAATAAGGATTTATTTTTACATATTTATTTTTATATAATTGCAAATTTTGTTTATAAATACCGCAATAAGAAATATATCTGGTTGAAAATAAATGAATCAAAAGAGTCTGAGGATATCAATCAGAATTTTGGTTATCTTAACTAGAATTGCAATTAATGATTGCATAGATTCAACTAGAAAATTCTGATTTGTCCATTTGTCCAACTAGAATTCCAATTAATGAAATCAGATTTTTTTCCAGTGCACATGTCCGAAAAGTAATTCAATTTTAAAAAATACCATATGTATGTCTTTTTCACTTTACCATAATTTGCATATATTTTAATACGAATTGTATAACATTTGTTATTTGAAACTTTTATGATTTTTGTACGTATTTACATCAATTTGATATAATTAATGACGCCTTGAAATTAAGGACGCCGTTTTTTGATGAAATCAAATGACCCACATCAGTTTGTAGATTGAATGTTCACATAATGACCGATGTATGTCATTTCCTTCGACATTCCAGATATTAATTATCGGTTACCGCTTACAAGCTATCCTTGCGTGATAATGACTAGTTGCGCAAGCTGCCGCATGCAGGATACAAACGCACTTGAGATGCATCGTTCGTTAAGCAATTATCACGGACGTTAGACCGGCCGGATAACAGCGAACCAGATGTCAAGTTCAGACTAATCGTTCAATTAATGTGTCTTGAACATGGTCACGGTCTTTCGCTTGGCTACACTCGGCCTGTATTACGTTTTTTCCACACAATTGATGTCGACGAGATTACATATGTCGAGTCGAACGTGGAAGTAATTCGAGAGGAGTAATTCGAGTAATTCATATTGTTCGCGTAATATCTGATATCACTGTATCCTGTGTGTAATAGCTCTTCATTGATAATGTTTTCACGTACTCGGTATACATCGTAAAACATTAAAGGCTCCAAAAGAGCACGAAATTAGATTGAAGTTCGAAGAAGCTTATTTTTCCACACTGTAACGAGCTTTCTTTAAGATCAGAATTGTTTCCGTTTCTTTTGTTTCCTATCCTCTTTGTCGTACAAATTGAATTGTGCAACTCCGTAGGAGGTTTCACGAGCTTATCGACAATCAATTTGCAACACGTACAGAAAAAGAGCTGACATATCTAAACTATCCTATTTCTCTCGCTACTTTGTAATCGCTCTTGTAATTAGATTAAATTTATTTTTAAAAATTCATCATTCCATTACTACATAGCAGGTCGGATTTTACAACAGTAAAGTAGTATGTCATAAAGAGTCTCCAAGTGCTGCGAAAATTTTAGAGAAGATAAAAAGAAGAAAAAATTTAGAAACAAATAAAAAAGCGAATGAGACGCAAAGTAAAAGTATTTTAAAAACTATGAAAATTACTTAAATTATATATTTTATTTACTCTCATTTTAATCAAAGCAATATTTTATCATTGAAATAAAATGAATCACTTTCAAAACAATAAAAATAAAAAATAAAAACTTTGGAAAAAAATATTTTTTATTTCTAAATGTTATGTTGGCAATATCTGACGAAAAATTTTCTATGTTAAGCGTTGTAAGTTGAAATGTATGCATCTAATTTCAACAAATGGTTCGTCATTTAATAGTGAATTGAAAAAGGTTTTTAAAAAACGCTAATATATAGCTAATATATGCACTCTTTGCTTAATTCGATCCTCTAATTATAAACATTTATTAAAATTGAAGAATAGAAATTCGATATCAAGCTATTCATATAAAAAATCATTATAATCATTTCAAGAAAAACCACGGTGTTAATTGTTAATTAAAAAAGCGAGAATGAATTAGCAGATTTGACAGACTGCTTCAAATTTATACGCACTTCTCAACGATGTGCTAATTGTTCAGCAAACAGACGAGATGAATGAGCAAAAATTTCACGGAGAAAGAGACGCGAGACGTCATTTATCCCGCGCTTTTATTATAGTTTGCGGCCGTTTGAGCTTATTCGGGCCATTATGCTTAGCCGCGGCGCAATTGCTGCGAGCTCGTAAATAATCCCCAATGAAATGGCGCGCTCATAATAATATGAGAGATGCGGTAATCCGGACGTAAAGCGAGCGCGGAAAAACGAATGGCACGTTCTGTTTCGTCTATCATCGCGTAATTCTTATTATTGCGAATGCGACGGTAAGTTTCGTCGCGCGAAACTTCGGGAACGAAAATAATCGTCCTTGCTATTGTACCGGGGTCTTAAGCTCTAAGTATCGCACCTTAAGGATCTGCTACCGCGGAATAGTTTCTCCATTTCCTCGAGTACGATTCTTCTCCGGTCGAGTAATCCTGTTAACTTCCTCCTCCGTCTAGGATCTCTTGGCTGGACGTGCAAAAAAAAATGGAAATACACGACCTGTAACGACTTGTTCGACAGATAAGTTCTATCGAACATTTTTCCGTTTTGTTATTTTTACTCTCGCGATCCTTAATTACCTATATCCATCTTCGTAACTCGTACGGTGTAGATGACACAAAGCATAAAAAATGAGATTTTTAATATCATAGTATTTATTAAACTCGGTATCTTATGATTTGCATATCTGTACTTGTATAAATATTCATAAAGAGGTTAAAAACGTGCTATATATATTGCACTATCAAGTTAAAGATATACATTTCGTTGTGCTTAAAAACAAAAATTACGAATAATTTATGTATATTCGTTTTGTATAAATATACATATAAAAAGTATAAGTTCTTACAAAAATGAAATGAAAAAAGACAGTTTAAAATCTCGCTAGAGTGCATAACGTTCTTTTTAACCGCCGAGATATGAGTACTTTTTATGATAATATATTTGCCATAGGTATGTACATAAATTCACGGAGATATAATTCCTTTGGACTTTTTCAATGTTCACCTAAGTGAAACGACGTTGCAGCGGAAATTATGAAACTAAAGTGGCACATATGTAGTTTTCTGACGATGTACGAGACGTTAAGTACGTACGTGGCCAGTTTTCATCTTGTCACATTCACCAGCGATATCAAAGACGTCATATTCGTTTAACGTACAAAAGGCAGTCGCCTTAAACGCGCACCTTGTCGCGTATCGCGCTGAGAAATGTTATACCCGTGCCGAGAAAATTGAACGTGTCACGAGGGTTATAAGCAGCTACGTTCGAGTCCGCAAATGCTCTTTCTTCAGCGTCAAATTGAACGTTTCATAGAATAGTCCCGAGCTTGTCCGAGAATTCCGCGTTTTTCTCCCGTTTATCTTTGACGTCGCGTAAAAGTTAAGTCTCATACATACAAATCGAATTCCACGCTAAGCATACACCAAGCGACTCTCGCGTATACGTGTGTATAATCTGATATTTCGCCGCTCTGTACACCGCCCCATCAATTTTACATTTTTACGTAATTCTTCCATTTGACACACCGCATCATCTTTAATATCCGTCCCCGCTGCGACTTGATAAACTCACGAATCATTCTATAATTATATTTTCATGTATTCCACCGAATTAAAAATATATGTCTTAATAAATTTTTATTTAGTTAGAAAATATAGTTTTGTTCAACTACCAAAAAAATAATTATGTAAAAACACTCAAGCTAGAATATCAAAATTTTTTGCAGCCTTGCTCATTATGCTTGAGTTACCTATATAATTATTTTGATGGTCCAATGAAATTATTTTTAGACATGTATCTAGCTGAATTTTTAGATATTTCAGCAAAATCATTATTTTCATGTAAAATGTAAAAAGCGTTCTGACATTAAGCGTTCTGACGTTTTGTCGTTGATTGATGTAAATTCCATTGTAATTCTATCATAATTTCCGTGATACTGTTGCAATAAAGAACTGCGAAGAAAAAAATGATCAAAAACGTGAAAATTATGCCTCGTTGAATTATGATTGACGTAACATTATTGAAGTAGTGAATAATTAATGTTGAGAGTATTTCGAGATATTAAAATTAAATTTTTGCGCGATGAATAATGAACGAGAGTAGTTTAATAAGTTTAATATATATGAATTTCAAGCATATGTGATTGGTGATTGTGCAGATGCAGAAATATATCAAGTGTGTTTGAATTATAATAGCTTGCATGTAATTAGGAGTAGCTTAAAGCGGCTTTGCCACCAATTTATATACATACGTATATACATTGACATCAGTAATGAAACTCCTATACATGAGACATATCGATGCGATGTAACTAAATGCGAACACAATTATCGAAACTGGCAACAATAAAAGTGGTGATCGCGAACGGTTGATGAGATCGACAATGACCGTCAATTTCGTCACAGTGTGTCCAAAATCACACGTGATTACGATAATTTGATGTCACCTACGTGGCGGTTGCATTGATTAATGCTATGCGTTTGTACTACTCGGTTCGTATAATTAATTTCATCAAAATCCATAATCAAAAGTCGATTGAAGTAACAGATGGTATCTATAATAGAGAGCTAATTTTAGCAATTCAAAGTTAGTTATTTATACAATATAAATATAGAATGTAAAATTAATTATAAATTTGTTTACATAAATAATGCTAATATTGCTGAATGTCAGGATAAAAATAATAAAAATTAAATTGGACATTATATTTGTACATGTCACATAAAGTAAAAAATGTTTTGATATTCCATTAATTGATGTATTTTCTCGCATAAATACATATACAAAGCTGCACAGTAAAATATTTCAATGTAAATTTCTTCCACTGCTGCAAATAAATTTAGTCTTAAATCAATGCAATAGAAATATTCTCGATAAATCCAAAAATACGTAACTCGATATGCGCAGTGTAATTGAAGACTGACCGGATGAAAATCAATATTGAAACTCAAAATAACGACAATTCGATACAATGAAAATATTCTTTTAAAGGAAAGAAAAATAGTAACGCAGGTATATCTTAAACAGAATTTCAATAAATTACGTGTTTTAATAAATTGTAAAAAAAATGTATATATTTGCCATCTGTCAGAAAATTCGCAGTGTAATTATTACTATAGATTTTTTCTAGAATAATAGAGAGAATAAAAAAATTCTGTTTAATAAATATTCTTTTCCACGTCAACAGATTCTCTACATGAAACTATATAAAAAGTATCTATATATATTATAATATATAATTTATGTCATAAAATATTTTAGATAAAAAATCGATTTGAGCTTTCACAGGCATTTTTCAAAGATTGACCTAATCGATGGTCTTGTTAAAAAAAAAAAGCTTTCGTAAAGTTCCTGTTTACTTGACCTAAATAATCGGTCGACAATAAGGATCGAACACACTGCATCGCTTTTATCGGTCATAGATTTTCAACGTGATCATCGCGGAGATCTTCCCAAACTAGAATAATCTCTTTTGGAAGGTTTAAGCCAATTTCCCTAACACGTATTCAATTCACAGACAGCGCGCCATATCCAGAGAGATTTTTATTCATTTCCAAAATAGGAAAGAGACTGGCTTTCTTCTTGTAGCGAGCCTTTTCTTAAAAATTATGCGTTATATTCTTGAGTAAAATACATTCTCGAGTGCCTCTGAACAAAGACATAAAGGGCTTTCAAGTGGTTGTAACCTGATGCAGCTGAAAAATCAGCCGGATATCAGTGACAGTTCCGACTTGACTAAAACAAATCGTCTGTCCATCACCCGTCAGGAAAATAGAGCACTCGACGAATGCAGAGGTGAGCTCGGGGCATCCACGGTGATGAGAAAAACAGGTTACGCGGACAATCACCGGGCAATGAGACGTCGGAAAAACCGCGTACGCGGAATGCGACGCGGTAAGCGAAAGAAACGCGGTTTTCATCTTGCGATCGATACTCGACGGTATCATTCGACGTTCTCTCTTACGCTATCGGTCGCGTGCCATTCTTGCGAAAGATCGAACATCACGACAGAAATGCGCGGTCGAGAAAACGTACAGTGAGCGACTGTAGAAAAGGTTGGCGATATAGGGAGGGAAATAGCGCGCAATGGAAAATTGTGATCGGACGATTCGACGATGCGACACAGTGCACTCGAAACTACGAGGATGCTCACTCGTTCGTTTTAATGAAAGCAGTCGAATGGAAATTGCGATTGCGTTCCACTTCGGTAATTGCAATTATTGCGCCGGACGTTAATTAGATGGGCACCACTTTAATAACGTTTTTAATTAACCACAGTCGCGCGACAAAACATGCTGGTGTATGCGATATACTTAAGCCGAAAGCGAAATCAACATAACAAAACTGTGGTTTGTTATGTGTATTAATATATATTATTGCGAATTAATATCCGATGAATTATGCAAAAAACTTTTTTCAAATTTTAAATTGTATCGATTGTGACACATGCATTTTTCGCTTAGTTTTTTATTATTTTTTGTTTTTCGTACCAATTTATACAACTAAATAACTACATAAAAAAAATATAAATAAAGTGACTTACGCGATTGGAATTTTTCGAAATTAATTGTCATTTAATTATCCATCAGTTCAAAATAATTTCTATGAAATGAGAGAGAACGCTTGTGCTATGTAATAATGATATCGGATTTATACGCGTCTAGCAACATCGACGAATTAATCTCTCACGAGCAAAATCCCTATGATTCGTCGGTCGGAGCAGCGGAGCGGTCGGTATTAACGTACGTGACTAATGAGTTTATTTAACTGCGCGGCGACAATCGGGCGGGTGTGTAATTCACGGGATACACCGAGTTTGAAGAGCGATTGCAATCACGCGACACACGCTCTGTGGTGCTTGCGTCCGTTTGTTTCCTCGCGTTGTAATCGCGAGCAGGTAATTTCCTGCCGCCACCGTCGCACGTCGTTCGCATTTCGTAAGACGTATGTGCGCTGCGGATGTGTAGTTTCGAATGTGTAACTAACGGGAAGTTTCATGAAATTTATCGAACTAATTCCAGAGTACGAGAGTTAGATGTGTTATACAGTACTTATATCGCGCTCTCGTGACACTGTCATCAACAGCTTCTTCCAAATATTGAATGCTTTGTAAAATGTACGCGAAAAATCCTTTTTTCCTATTTAAATTGTTTTGTATAATAATATTGTATAAAATAGAATCTCTACTGACGATATGTATTTCTATTTAAATAAATTATACCTACGTACACGAAAAAAATAGTTTTGCTAAGTATCAAAAAATTTAGCTCTATATATATATGTATATACCTAAAAATAATTTTGTTAGATCATCAAAATAATATACGCTGAAGCTGCTAGAAATGTTAAAATTTTCCGTAGCGTTATCGTTTATATAATTATAGCGTTCTACATAATTACTTTAATGTTCAATAAAATTATTTTCAGATCTGCATCTAAATCTTAAATTCTCAAATACTTCAAAATCGTATTCCTAAATATATATCTTTGAAAGAAAGAAGAAAAGAGTAAATTAATCAATTTAATCATTACATATTGCAATAAAAATAAATTATAAATTTGATAAAAAAAATTACAAACCAATGATTTGACTGTTTACTTTTATTTCTTTTTAGATTTATACTATTTATATTATTTAATATAGACACACACACACACACACACACACACACACACACACACACACACACACACACACACACACACACACACACGCGCGCGCGCGCGCGCACACATA
>Ga0157364_1006012_pt1 | contig 12414 bp, 2 predicted proteins | sample AttsexASBM2_FD_111476 | JGI IMG/M metagenome (GOLD analysis project Ga0157364, IMG submission 111476) | Fungus gardens microbial communities from leaf cutter ant in Ribeirão Preto, State of São Paulo, Brazil - Atta sexdens ASBM2 | ecosystem: Host-associated > Fungi > Mycelium > Unclassified ...
TATAGTTTTATTTTTATCTTTTGTTTAAGAAACATAATACAAAAACAAAGTAATATGATTGGTTATCAGCGACCTTCCTTTATATTTCTCAAAATGTATGTATAATGTCTTAAAGTTGGAATTTTGTATTAAAGAAAAAAAACTGAAAAAACAAGGTTTGAAAATGTAAAAAAAATTGAAAAATAATATTGAAAACATTAAGATGCTTTCATTAATAATAGGTTTTCTCTTACTTAATTAAATTTATTTTCCGCAATTTTTTTCTATACTTTCATACATTTTTCTATCAACTTCTTTCTTTGGCGCAAAATTACAACTTTGAAAGATGACAATGCTTATTCAATGACATCTACGGATTTTCTCGGATTTGGGAGATAGAAAAAAAGTTCATTTTTTCGCACAAATCTGACTTTATGTAAGAAGAAGATCACCTTATCAGTATCAGCAAATATTAGGACACAATTAAGTCCAAGGTAGAAACACAAATGGAAGATACTTGCCCACGCGTGGGTATGTCCCTGATTTGTCGAAAGAAGTGGGAGCACGTGCCGCTGCTGCCGCGAATACGCCAAGAAGCACGCGATATATTAGTCTCCATCGAGCGTACTCGCGAGATCGGCGGCCGCGCCAGCAGCGGTTTCCTCGACCATCCGGAGTCTGCGACTCGTAGATCGATTGATGATCATCATGGCGAGACATACGGTACGTTATTCGGCATTATGATAAATCCGCCACACCCTTCCCTTTTCCTCTTCCATTCATTTTGCGACATTCGCGAAGACGACGAGAAACCGATTTCATCCCTTAAATCTGTTGTTAATTCCTGATAACCCCCTCGGGCTTCTTCGATTAAATCAAAGAAGAATTGTTTATCTGATTTTAAGTAATAATATTTTTAAATTCTTATATCTACAAAGCGAATATTTCTGAGAAGTGAAAAGGAAAGGGAGATATGTTTCCAATATCCTATTTTTTGCACTACTTGTTCTCCAATCCATTCTTTTTCTCCTTCCGCGATGCCTTTAAGAGAAGTGGTCGCGAAAATAAGTATCGACCTATCATGGAACTCGCGATCTACCATTACTGTAGAAGAGCTTTTATCCGACTTACTTCTGTTTCGATTTCACTCATGGGACAGGCACAATGTCCTGACATATCGAATCGATAAGTCCGTGAGAGCACTTTTCGTCAGATGCGCGCCATCGATGGAAAAGTTTCGAGGGTCCGAACTGTCTCGATTTATCGCCTTCCACCTAAGCCCTTCTCGCGTTCCTTTTCTTCGTAGAATATACACGGTGATGCGCCCGAGGTATTAAACTCGTAGCAGTAAGTTATTTTTAGATTCAATTCTTCCGATATCGGGATTGTCACCAATTTCGATTCACTGCGGATCTATTGCGTCAATATTGACTGACTCCAATTTCGATTAATCTTAACTTCTTTTTTAATTAAAATAAGACTATAATTGATAGAAAAACAAACAGATAAATGCTAATTTCTAATTCTAAAATAGAAATCTCGACGGCTTCTTACTAGCGTCAGAGAGAATTGGATTGAAAGGTTGACTCTGTTTCGGTTCATCGATGATTAACAAAATCACTCTTCGTTTTTTATCCATGACCGATGTTTCAATTTTAAAGAGCAAAGGGACAGAAAAATTATTTTTTTTCCTTATAAAAATAATGTTCATTGACTGAAAAAAATGCTAACGATTCGTAAAATGCAGCAAAGCTTTTTGCGGTTATCACAGACCTAAGTTCAGAATTCGCTTATTCAGATTACAGCGCAATTGAAAGTTTGAATAATATTCAGTAATTTCATTTTCTAAATTTTTTTGTGTGATTTGTACATTCTGTTCATTCATTGAATTCATGTACATGTAATCGTAATAAGAGGGACGAAAAATCCGACACGAATTTCATGGCATATCCTGGCAATCCGAATTCTTTCAGCCTCTTCAACTTCTAATACTATTTGCCTTCGTAATCGTCATCGGTCAGTCACGAACAGGTAGGTCAATTGATTTAATATCTCGCGTAATTATTAGCGTAATTAATGCTTAGCAAATATGCAGTTTGATCGTTACTTATGGAAATGTAGATATCGGGGAACGGATTCAATAAATCTTACGTATTTATTTTTTAAATGTTGAATCTATTTATATAGTTCCAAACAACGACACCGATATTCATAACAAGGATGAGATTGAATTCAGGAAACCGTTCTTCTTGGAAGACATGTACCTTAATACCTATTACATGTCCGGCTTCAATGGCTCGTGGATTTCTGACAACGAATTCATAGTTTGGAACATAGTTACAGGCGATATTGATATTACCAATGTAAAAACAAAAGAAACTAAACAGATTTTTAATGGAACAAATTTACCAGTAAGGATATTTTATGGTTTATTATACAATTTAATCTTTGAGATTTCAATTTGTAATTGATACTTGGTTATCAGAGTATATTATGAGTTTATAAACATCCGTGATTGCAACGGAAATTAAATAAAATATTCTTTACGAGTTATCAATGTTATCTATATAATTAAATATTTCAGTTTGTCAATACTTTGAAAGAATTGTTCAAAACAATTTGTTCTAAGATAATTATTTATTTTAATAAGTTTTTTTCAAAATAAATTCCTACAAGACGTTTAGATTAAATAACAAACATTCTTCTTAAAACTCAATAAAATTGTTTTAGGTATCATACAAATTCAATACGGCAACTATTTCGGCCGACAAGCAGTATATTCTCTTTGGTTACAATACTAGACGTGTAAGTGATTAATTGTTTAATATCCTTTCACTTGTTGAAATATAATGAGAACTAAAATAAATGGAGTTGCGCAGATGTTCAGACACTCGACCATCAAAAATTATGTGGTATATGATATCCAGTACGGGTAAGTTTATATTTTTATTCGTTTATATTTTTATAGCTTGCATATATTGTCGTTGATAATATTAACTATTCTTTGATAAGCTTGATTGCGAAACTACGCATAGTGATTGCGAATCTACACAGCGAATTTCTAACGTTTAGATTTCTAAATGAGACAATAAACGTTAATGTAATTGGGTCATCACTTTGTGATAGGTTTCAAAGACATACGCGCTCGCACGCGCGAGATAAAATTATTTAATTACAACTATTTCCTATTAATTTCAGAAAATTTTTCATCTGTTTTTCTTAGAAATTTCGTTTGTTTATTTTAATGAACATATCATTTATTGTACATACAAGTGCTTCAAATATATAATATAATATTTCCTTTTTTACAACAATTTCATTGAATCTATCCAGTAGATTTTTTTTGTTTGTGTTTCATTATCTTTAGCTGAGTCGTTATTTCAGTCACAATTAACATAAAAAATTCGTGCATCTATATTTATATAAATATATTTATAAACGAACTTTCTTTTTCTATTTTATAAGAAAATACTTTTAATAAAATTTTTCCTAAACATTTTGCAGTACATTTGAAGAGATCGCGAATGAAACTTTTATCTCACTGACGTTATGGTCGCCCATCGGCAGTCACTTGGTTTATGTTCTTGATAACGATATTTATCATATGACTTTCAATCATAGTCAGAATGTAGTACGAAGATTGACAACAAACGGCGAAGCCAACATAGTTTTCAATGGAATTCCGGATTGGGTATATGAAGGTAAATCTATCTTTTTGTATAAATAAATAAATAAATAAATATTATTTACAAAAAATATTTTTTATTATATAGTTTATATTGTATTTTTATCATATTTCATATTTTATATACAATATTTTAATATATATCTATTAAAAATATTTTATAATAAACATGAATATATATTATAAAATATTTTACATTACATTTTATATTTTACATAAAAAATATATATACGTATATAATACGTATATAATATAAAAAAGAAATATCCATTTTGAAGAAAAATTTGAGCATTACAAAGTATAATCGTGTCTGTAATGGATAATTACAAATGACAAGCATAGTCGTGAATATTGATTATAGAGGAAGTATTTGGAACTGCGACTGCAATGTGGTTTTCACCGGATGGCCAACATTTGGCCTTTGCAACCTTCAACGATACCGTAGTAAAGGACATGGCATATTTTCATTATGGCACTCCTGGTTCTCTCGAAGACCAATATCCCACGGAAGTGAAGATAAAGTATCCCAAGGTGAGATTCTACTTCAAAAAGCTTTTCCAAATTTACATATTCAATATAAATTTGTCTGAAGAATGAAATTGATATTTCCGAGTATATATTTCTGAATTTTTTAAAACATTTCTAAAATCGATAATATCTTTTAAATGTCTTTCTTTTTTCTGTTTATGCAACAAAATTATCAACTTTAGCTTTGATTATTGAAAATTAGTAGTAATATTTCGTTAACAATATTGAAAATTATTAAGTAATATTTCATTAACAATGCAGCAATGTTATTAAAATTTTTCGAATTGTTGCGACATGATAATACTAATAAGTCACCATAAAAAACTCGGTTAATCATCTCCACTGGATGGAATTGGCTATTGCCGTAACGAATTGAAAGAACTGTCGTTCTTCCGTTTAACTTGAGTTTATTCTACCATAGATCCATTTTCCGCGTGCATGTGTCGACACGTGCGGATAATTCAATTGTCGAAGTGCGCTGGCAGAAGCAATTTCCCGTGAAAAAAGCTCGCGAATCATTTCTATAATATTTCTATGTCAGGTCCTCATTTTTCAAAAGTGACAAGCAAATCTTTCTTTATTATAATCGATCAACTTTTCGAATTAATCAAATTGAAATTATTTAATTAATTCTGGGGTTTAATTCTGGCATTTAAATTCTCGAGATATGAGAGCTCATCATGACAGGATAATTTTTATTTACAATTTATTTATGTTAGTTTGTGTTCACTAAGCTGAAACATGTAAACGCGTTTTAGTGAATAAAAAAGTTTCTTCATAGTTCACTTCATAGATATATATTATTTGCGCGACGTCTTCTATGTTTGACTTCTGCCCGTAGAAATCCTTTCCAATTCTTTGATTTATAAGGAATTTGATTTGTTATATAAAATTCTTTAAGTGATTAATTTCATATATATTTAAATATCCTATTTACACCATTTTTAATTGTGTGGCAAAAATGATACACATTTACATATTTTTCGAAAGTTAAAGTAATGTTCTCAAAGAAATATTTTAAAGCCTAAAATCTCAGCTTTCAAATCCTTTCAAGCTTTTTCCTCGGTAATGCTTTTGCACCATATGGTACCATTTGAAAGTCGGATGTGAAAAATTGACAAAAAAAACTTCAACTCTGAGATCATGTACGGAGTCGAAAAATTCTTTTTCAATTTTACTTGAAATCTTCTAAAAGCATAAAATATCTTCTCAAACATTTTAAAAATTAAGTTAATTTTTTTCTCGTGAATTATAATAATCGATATTGATACATCAAAATACATTTCAATAATTAATATTTAACAATTAATATTTATAAACTTTTCGGAACTTTAATTATTTTCTATTATTTTTAAAATAAAAAATATTTAAAATATTAACTCTTTTAAACGTTTTTATTGATACATTAAATAAAATTAATATTACTATAATGATAATAATGATAAAAAATATCATTAAGTATTTGATTTTAAAGTAGATTTTTTTTTTTTCAAAGAAATTATGTAAGAAGAATTATCCTACATTTTTTTTTAAATATAGAAATATCACTATTTTCTTTTTTTATCCCAATATATAATATTATGAAGATGTTATCCCTAAAATTTTACGATATCATAACTTGCACTTATCTACAATATCATTTATATCAATGAAAAAAATATCATTTTAGGTAGGTACACCGAACCCAGTAGTATCTCTGTCGGTGATCGATTTATTTGATCCATTGTCAGAAGCAGTTACTTTGGAAGCACCTATTAATGAAGTGACAAAGCAAGTTACTTTTGCTAACAACAAATATTTTTATAACTATCTTCGAACGATTTTACGATCATGTTTAACGTACTGACATTCGCATTTGCAGTGACAACATTCTGTACATCGTGAGCTGGTGGAACAAAACACACGTACTTGCGACATGGACAAATCGCGTACAGAACCAATCCCAGATGACCATGTACAACATACAAGGTGATGCCAAATTGGTTTTGTCCGACGAGGAGACTGAGGGCTGGCTTCAACCGAATTTTCCTATAAAAACTCGTGATTACACATACATATTGCTTTTACGACGAGAATCTTCTGGTACCAGCGCCGGCAGATTCCGACATATAAACAGGTGAGTGAAAGCTATAAAAATATGTATTCGTGAAAAATAAAGATATATTTATAAATAAATAATATAAAGATATATTTATAGATAGACAGATATCGTTATTTACTTGAGCCTTCTAGAATCGAATCCTTTCTATCTTTGTAATGAGATATAAAGATATATTTATTCATAAATAAATAAATATAAATTCACAAAGAAAATTACAATTCTCTCTGAGAATATCCCAAGAGTTTTTACTTTTGAATTCTGAATGAATCGCAAAATTAAGTTTTTTTCTGATGCAATTTCATCTTAAGAAAAGAGTTTTATATCGTAATTTTTTTGAAGTTTGTTACCTTCTTTTTGTAATTTTATTCATGCCATTAGGTATGAATATAAGGATGGTCAGTTTATTATGCCGTTGGATCTAACGCCCGGTCCCTCCGAAGTTCATGCGATCTTGGCAGCCGATTCGTCCAGAGGCAAAGTTTACTATCTCGCCACGGCGCCGGGTGAACCGTCGCAGAGGAATTTGTATTCGGTGCCTCTGGATGGAAGCCAAAGACCAACTTGCATATCCTGCAAGTTGCTCACGCCGGAAGGTGAGTCCTCGAAATCTCGAATATGAGTGAAAATAGAGATCAAGCGAGAGAGAGAGAGAGAGAGAGAGAGAGAGAGAGAGAGAGAGTGACGAAGGAGGAAGTAACATTTGGCATTTTTCAATTTAAATAAACTTCACGTTCATGCACGAATGTGATGGGTCTAACTCACGAGAACGCTCAGCATCATCAAAATATTCTATTTACAGCATCTTTCGTGAGGAAAATATTTTACGCAAGAAGCATGAAACATTCATAGTCCTTAATGTCTGATCATTCGTTTTACTTAGATTCGCGACCGTCGAACAAGATTGGAAACTTGGGAGATGCTTAAGTGGGGTTCCATAAGTGACGGAGGAGAAATTTCAGAACTCATCGTCGACAGCATTTGTAACTTGTTCGGACGATAGGTACACATTCCAATTAAAACGGAAAGTCCATCGGGAGTTTCCGTTTTAATTCATCTGAAAGCTGGAAGTCGCGTTCATGAATATTTAGCATGTATGTGTATGTGTGTATATAAGGAGATTGGCAGACTCGCGGGAAAGATCTACGCGAAACGATGATATGATGTAATCTATGGAAACTTCAGTCCCGTAGAACATTGCCGCAATTTTCCCTCGCATATTTCTACAACGCGCCGAAAGTTGCGCAAATTCAGGTAAAAATTTCTGAATTCTCTTCCCGCATGGACTCGACGCGCGAACTTATCTCCTCCGCTACGCGAGTAGATTTCAAAAGATTCGGCTCTTAATTTTTGCGAGACGTCTCATGACGTAAAAGAGGCAAGACTGAAATATTACTTTTCGCGCAAGTTTTTCCGGCTATCGGCGACAGCTGCGTCTATCAGACCGGAGTGCTATTGCATAAAGAAGATTAATTCGCTGGACTATTTGCGCCTGCGAAAAAACTCAATGTCTATGAGAGACCTGTAGCTCGACCGATATACCGTATATCCGTTAAAATACGATGTTTGCTGAAATTTATTTCGAAAAGTAGAGTATTGAAATTTATGCCTGCTTCCTTCGACAAAAAATTAGCAATGTACGCCACGTTGCGCATTGATAGGTAAAATTACACAACATTTTGATATTGATTTAAATATATATATCCGATTGTATATTCGAAAATGAAAGCGGGATTATACTAACTATGCGCGAGAGCGCACCTCGAATTTGCCAAATGGAGAGAATTGAAGCGGTAGAAATGAATATTTCGTAGAACAAGAAAATGAAAAAGTTCTCTCTACAGAAAAATTCTCACGAATTTTGCAGGAAATAAATGCACTTACGCTACCGCATCTTTTTCAAGCCAGAGGACGTATTATGCTTTTACCTGTTCCGGACCCGATCCGACTATAGTGACGATTAATGACAATAATCATCAGACAGTCTTAATCTGGAATACTAATCAGATGATGAGGACACTTTTGTCGCGGCGGTTAATGCCGCAACAAAGAAATTTCAACATTAACGTGAACGGTTATGACTGTAAAGTCAGATTACTCTTGCCGCCAAATTTCGACGAAAGCAAGTCGTATCCTATGATGGTATTTGTGTAAGTACTTAAGTCGTTTTGATATAATAAGTAACAAATTTAATGACGTAAAAATATCAGCAATTTTTTTGCATGATAGGTCATCAAAGGAAATTTATGTTTTTATCGCCATAAGATTTTTTTTATTACAAAGATAAGAATATAAAAAATGAAACTTATACAAAAATATAAAATTTAATGATAAATATATTAGACAAATCAATTTTATTATGAGGTATATATATTTCTATACTGGCCATTATATATTAAACTGGCCATTATATTTTAAATCGTGCTTGATTTGAAGACGAATGCAACGTAAGAATATCTTTATGACAGTATCGTGCATAGATTTAAAAAAAATTTTAAGAAAAATTTTAATATTGCATAATAAAATAACAACTTTAACATTTTGAAAGTAATATTTTGCTTAATAGAACCTTCTTATTTTGTGAATAGATTTAAATAAAAATTAAAATCACAGTTTTCTATTATTTTATCTAATTCCATAGTCTAATTCCACATTTTTCAAGAAACATTAACTTTATTTTTATTAATAACTTTATTTTTATTAGTTTTATATATAATATATATACATTTTTAAATATCTAGCTAGCGCCGAGTATTAATATTTACCGTATATATCATTAATAGCGATTACGCCGCAATTAAAATCGGCGCACGCTATGATTGATCAGCACGCAAAAGGATTGCAATCTCCATTTAAAATTGGATCGAGTCTGTTTGCCGATTCACGCCGAGGCTTTTGAAACGATCGATTACCTTTAATAACCCTCGCTCGCTTTTCTCTTCTTTTTTAAGAAGCATTTGTGTATCGAGCGCTCCATTTATTTAGAAATTCATGCTACCCATTTGTAGCTCGGAGATGTATAAAATCGAACCGCGTAACGCTGAGAGAGATGAAAACTGAAAGCTATTCTTCAATTCGAGTCTTTATTTCTGTTAAACATCTTGTAAAACTCGCAGCTACGGTGGTCCGAACACGGTCAGAATCGTCGATGATGCCAAGTACGGATACGAGTATTATCTAACGACCAACCGAAGAATGGTTCACGCGTGGATCGATGGACGAGGATCGGCCTTTAAAGGCAGCAACATGCTTTTTGAGATATATCGGAAGATGGGTACCGTAGAAATTGAAGATACGACCGCTGTCACCGAGTGAGTAATGCGAAACTGATCAAAAATTGCTTCGTTCCCGACAGTGAATGTCGCTCTGAAAATGAAAACGTTCTTTGCCATAGAATTCTGCAGAAGCAGTACAGTTGGATCGATGCGAACAGGACTGGTATATGGGGTTGGAGTTATGGTGGTTTCACTACTGGAATGGTGATGGCCCAAGATACTAACTTTGTCTTCAAATGCGGTATATCCGTCGCACCCGTAACTTCTTGGATTTATTACGGTAATTGAAAAGAAGAATTTGATTTTGTTTAGCATTAATTTTGATCCTAGGATAGAACAGGGTTTTTTCATTCATTTCTCGCAATAATTTATGTTCCTGAACAGTACGTATATATCGAATGTTTAAAGGTTTGTGTTCATGCTCTCAAGGAACAATCATGATTATACAATGTAGTTGTAAGCATGTTTATGCTTACAAAGAGATGATAGATATTGTTTGTCATCATAAATTTTCATTCTAAAATAAAAATTGATAGAATAGCCCTGCCTTATTTTATAGTGATTTCAAATAATCTCAACGTATTTTTAATTCGAATCTCGAGCTTTAGCAATACTATCTCAAAGATCGTTACCCGATTTACAGATTCCATCTATACAGAACGATTAATGGGTCTCCCGACTCCGGAGGACAACCTTGATGGTTACAATCGCTCGGATATTTCACGACGAGCGGAAGGAATACGCGGCAAAAAGTACATGCTGATACATGGTACCGGGGATGACAACGTGCACTACCAGCAGGCGTTAGTGCTTGCCAAGTCGTTGGAGCATAAAGACATCCTGTTCGAACAGGTCACGTACACGGATGAAGCGCACTCTCTTGAAAATGTGTCTCCTCATCTTTATCACACAATGGACAAATTTTGGTGCGAATGCTTCGGGTGGGATCATTGATCAGACTCACTAAAAAAGAAAACCACTCTCACGGCTACAATTTCGTTTGTGCTGTATGTCAAGGACCGTATTCTTAAACACTATCGCATACGAAAATGTAAATTTCTTTAGTATTTTCAAATGTGATACTTTTTAAGAATTAAGGGCCAGATTTATGACACAAGAAAGAATCGGTGTAATCGATTCCGGGAAAAATCGAAAAAAATCTGAGAAAAATTGAAGACTTATTTTGAATTCGTTCAGACTTGATTTGATGAAAGAAGTACTCAGCATGCCTCTTAAATATTAATAGCATCGAAATGCTTATCGTTAAAGTTAAGGGTGACTGTTCTGAGATACTTTGGCCAAAATTTCTTGAAGATATCGATAATAATGGAAAATATTACAAGTAAATTTTGAAGCAATGCGAATATTTTATTTTTTTATCAGTAGTTAAAGAAAGAATATAATATGAGAATATAAAAATATATTGTTTGAGAAAGGAAGAAAACTTTATGTCGACAAACTTGAATATAATTCTGGATTCTTATAATTTTTAGAAAGATAACTAAGTATTATACAAATAAATTCAAGAAGTTTTGCAATTATAATATTTTTCATAAACACCATCAATATATTTAGATAGATTGAATTTAATCATATAGAACTGACTTAAATTTATATGAAAGAGATAATTATCTAATATATGCCATTATTACGTTATTAAATTTATTTTCACGTTCATTTCATTGATCTCGATGGCAAATCTCTACCAAAGACATTTTTTGCTTGTATATAATATTTGCAAAAATTCCTGTTACTATTTAGTGCCAAATATTAATTGCAATTAATTTAATAATTCTTGACTTGTTTGTCAATCAGAGCGAAGGAAGTTCGCTCGTGCCGTGTATTTCCGAATAAATGTTACGAATATGTTAGTCAAAATTTATAAAAAATATATTAAAATATATACGGAACTCATACATTTAACGGCATTTCTTAAAACGTGCCTTCCCTGTATTTTATATCATCTAAAGATATCAAAATAAATTTATATGTATCTTTTCGCATCTAGCAACAAATAAAAAGAACTTTTTCAAAGAATAAAGAAAATGTTCTATGTTTCACGAGATTAATGTCCCAACCTGTATATTTTTTAACCTAGATATTTTCTGTGTAGTAATTATAATTTTTCTATTGTAATAATTACGTATTTTTAAAATCCGAGCTAAATTATCGATACATCCTTTTAATGATTCATAATTTTGTTTTTGAGCATATTTTGCAGTTGTTGTCGTGGAGATCATATACATCAGAGCCTTCCAAATGATTACGTGAGCGTGTCCCCGTCAAGATTTCAACGGTAAGCAGGCCTCTCTCAATTTTATCCTTTCTAACGCTTCCAGTCTTCCTGCCACATGCGTTTAGAGCCATCGCAAGTAAGTATGCAAATATAACTCTTAGGATTAATAAAGAGATAATAGAGATAGAGAGAAATGAAAATAAAGTAAGTCATAAATATGGCTTATTTTGCTTTTGTCTCTTTCTCGATATACATATCTATCTTTTAATGAAACTGCGCCTATACGAATATGCCGCGTCACCGCACCGGTACATAGCCACAGTATATACAGTAGCGCAACTCTCTGTCGGCACCTTTGATGTTAATGTTTCCCAAAATGGAGTGCACACGCGCGAAGTAAGTAAGTTCCCTAATAGCGTCATCTGAATTTCTTTCTCAGTTGCTCTTTATTTTTCCGCTCTCTCTCTTTTTCTAGGTCGTCTTTTTCTAGGTTATCATCAAAGTATATATATATATATATATATATATATATATATATATATATATAAAATATATATAAAAAAAAAAGAAATAGATATATATATATAGAATATTGCAAAATAAAAAAAATATA
>Ga0157364_1006013_pt1 | contig 12412 bp, 10 predicted proteins | sample AttsexASBM2_FD_111476 | JGI IMG/M metagenome (GOLD analysis project Ga0157364, IMG submission 111476) | Fungus gardens microbial communities from leaf cutter ant in Ribeirão Preto, State of São Paulo, Brazil - Atta sexdens ASBM2 | ecosystem: Host-associated > Fungi > Mycelium > Unclassified ...
CTCACTACTGTATACCCTACCCTAAATAACCATGTATAGAACATGAGATTAATATGTGATATCCATGTTGTATAATATCATTTGTTTTAGATCCTTCTACTTTGTTCTCTGTATCTCGTGACTCATGGCTGTTACTAACCCTAACCCTATGTTCTAAAAATAGAAAAATATAAAAATAAAAGGAAAATAAAATGACAAATGAGAATAAAATAGAGAAAAACTAAGTCTACTATTTGTGAACTTGATACAAAAGCTGTGTTATAATCAAAACTCAAAGTGTTAAGTCAAAAAAGAAATCTTATATTAGAATTAACATAAGAAAACTCAATAGAGTTCCAATTACAAGAGTATCTATCTTATATATGCTAGACTACTAGTCTATACTATACTAATCTTAGCCTACTCTAAAAGCTATATATATTATATACTGTTGACATATGAGATAATAATATTATTTTGAAACCTTTTATATTCTTCTATATAATATATAATTATGTGACAGTAACTTGTGACTGATATATAATACTATGTCATATTATGTAATATTATATTAAACCCTAACCCTAAGTTTGATAAAATAAAATAGAAAAATAAATAAATAAAGTTTACTATTTTTAACTCTGACAAACTATCTATTTCAACAAATTTAAGAACATTTACCAAGATTCCTTTGATAATACTACATTTATTATATCTGATACTAGTATTAAGAACAATATTGCTATATTTTTTTTAAATCAGCAATTTATTACATGAGCACAAAAGTAGTCTGTAGTAGCTACTTCATAACTACTTAAATTAAGATACAAACAACATGGAGAAGAAAGAAAGAAAAGAAAAATAAAAAATAAGAATTAACAAAAATTGTCATAACAGCAAAAGATGTGGATTATGTAATACACTCTCCAAACAAAAATACTTTACTATTAAACTCTAAAAAAGTATGAAATAGCTTATTGTATCTCCTTTTAGATTCTAATATTCATTATATCTTGTATAGTTAAACAAAATATAACATCTTGTTTCAATTAGATAGTTATCACATGGACACTTGAATTCTTTCTGAGGAAAGAATCTCAACCAATATTCTCTAATAAAAACATGATTGACAATAGCTTTTATAGCTCTTGCATATAGTAAATTAGAATACCCAAAATATTTGAGCCATGAACTACCTTTAGAATATATTGGCTCTAACAGATTATTGTTGTCATTAAGAAGTTCAAGGAATTGATGACCTTTTTCATCTAATACTTGGAAAGATATTTTCTATCTCAAGAGAATATTATTATATTTACTCTTCTTGCTAAAGTCCCAAGATGACTTGTAAGAATAATAGGGTACAGAATGCATTTTCTTGGCTTTCTAGTCAACAGCTTTATAGAGAGATCATCTGTAACAACTGGAACACTTCCAGAATTTGATTGAATTGTCATGACTTTTAGTAAAGAATTTTCTGAGTTTGTTTGAAATTGTTGTTGTATAAATTTGATACAGATATAATGAAAAGTCAAAAACTTTCTTTGCAGCAAGGATGGAGTCTGTGATGACAATGATTTTATTGATACCATTCAAATTAGTGGCTTGATTGATACTACATCTAATAGTAAATAATTTGGTTTCAGTAATCATAACATTCACTGTATGGTGGAGAGTTTTGATGACCATCTTATTGTGAATATGAATGTGAGAAATAGATATAGCAACATTATTCTTGATGCTAGTATCAGATATAACAAGAGCAATAATAGGATCCAAAGAAGATTTGAGGGTAATCTCATTGAGAAAACAAATATTGAAAGATAAATGAAACAAGAAACAACTAGAAAAAAATATCTATAAGTTGAGTATCTGAAGTAAATTTACTATTAAGAGAATTAAAAAAAGGAAAAACTTTGTTAAATCTATTATCTATGTTAATAATAAGACTTTTAATCTTCAAGCACTAGAACAGAGTAAGTATATCCAATAACAATCTATAAGGAATGTTGAAGGAAGATTGTCTTGTTTCTAAGAGAGACCTTAGAATGTGGTTATATGAGAGGAAGTGAGCTCTAAGTTGCAATCTGCCACTAAGCTTTTAAAAGTGTAACTGAATAGAAATGAGACTAGCAATAGCCTCAATACTGAAAGGCAATATATTAAAGACACTTAGAATCCAAATAGCAACTCTTCTCTGTATTTTATTCAGCTTCTTGAAAAGATACAATTGTGAAGCTTTGTTATAGAACCATAATTAAAATCTATACAGAGTGATAGAAAGAACACAACTTCTATATAAAAGGTATTTTTGTTGAGGAACAAGACCTCAAATAGAGTTCCCAAGTATTTTCATACACTTGATAGTAAAGATCACTTTATTCATATAGAAATCAATATGTTGTTAGAATGAGAGTTTTCTGTTAAAAATAAACTCCAAATATTTCTATATATCTTTGAGTCAAAGAATAGGTCCTCCACTTGACCTTTCATCAATTGGAGGAGGATTGAAAACTTTTTGCAATCTAGAAAAATGAAATACTTCTGTCTTTCTGTATTCTATCATTAGACTGAATCTATCAAAAAGAGATGAAGTGATTTGGTAACTACAAAGAAGTAAAGAGTTTAAAATAGTCAGCAATCTGCTTTGAGCCACAAGAAGCTTATCATCAACAAACAAAAAAATAGAAACTGGAATTTTTAAGATTTTTAAGCAATTTTCAAGAATATAAAGAATAGGAGCAATATATAATACAAATGAAATAGGGGAGAGGGCAGAACCTTGACTGACTCCAACATCAGTATTGAAAAAAGAAGAAGAAAATTTATTCCAAAAATATTGAGTTTTTCTTCCTACTAAATAATTGTAAAGAAAATTAAGACCTTGAGATCAAAACTAACTTTATTGAAAATAAAAGGAAGGAGACAATAATTCAAAGAGGGAAAAAATTGGGCAATGTCAAATGCCAGAGTACTTGTTGTATTATTTTTAACCCATCCAGTATGAATAAAATGCATAAGCACAACTCCAGTATCAGTCAATGAATACTGCTTCAAACCATCCAGTTGACTAGAATGAATGAAGTTATTTGAAATCAAATGGAATTGTAAAAATTCACTGATAACTTTTTCAATAAGTTTTCCTAGTATGTTAAGAAGAACAATGGGTCTGAAGGCCTTAGGAGAATTATATGACTTCTTGTTAGGCTTTGGAATAATAATGGATGTTAAGATTTTGAAATGTGAAGGCTATAACTCAAAACATGCATCAGCAATATTAATAATTCTCTTCAAACACATAGTATCTTTGATAATAATCTTGAGATGTCACCAAGATAACTTATTAGGACCAAGAGTTAATAAATTGTTGTACTTGTTGATGGCACTAATAAATTCTGCTTCAATAAAAGGAAGCCACTTCATCAAGGCAAGGTCAATTATTATACTTAATAGCTTTAATGGCTAGTATCTTTTTTTTGTTGACCCAATTCATGAGTTTTTATGGGCCTTGACTTTTGTTAGCAATTTCTTAGATTTTCTGGTCAAAGAATAAACATTTAGTACTTTTAACTATACTCTTGAATTTTTTCCAATCTTCAATTCATTTAGAAGACCTATATCTTTCAAGGTCTCTATTATAATTAGCATCCTACCAATCTTGAAGTGTTTTATAATATTGATAATCTTGGAGTTCTTAGCTCATATTCTTTCCATAGCATGAGCAATAAACTGAACAATACTTTTAAGTGAGTTAATATCTGAAATATCATCTATATTGATTAATCTGAATGCTTTAATAAGTTCATTGACAAAGTTTTTCTCTTTATTGCTGTCTTTGACAATCATATGTTTTCTGGTTTGAATATGTTTCTTAAATATAGAAATAGTGACTGTAAGTGATGTGTGATCAGAGACTAGTCTCCATTTAGAGTGTATTGAATGTTTATCCAGTTCTTCTAATCCATATCTAAGAAACATCAAGTCAATGACAGAATTCAAATCACAATTGTTATCTGAATATCTAGTAGGAATATAATTAGTAGAAAAAGAAAGCCCCAAATGCATATACTCCACAATATCGATCAGTATATCACTATGAACAGAATAATGCAGATAATTTGGATCCCACAGCTTGTCTCTAATATTAAAGTCCCCAGTTATAATAAGGACATTATTAATATTTACTTCAATATTCTTGAGATACTTTAAAGCTGACTGGAATGAGTCTGAATAAACATTCATGAAGAAGAAAATAGAGTTATTATTGAAAAATAAAATAAGAGAAATATCTTTGTGATTGAAAATATCTTTGCATAAAGAGAAATGAAAGGACAAAACTCTTATGTTGATATAAGTAATGACTCTAGAGGAGTCATTTTCCTTCAAGGAATTTCTGAAGAAAGTGATCCAATTAGAATGATTTGGAACTCCTACTAATTCATTTTCTTCTTTACTTATTAAACTTGGTATAAAGTAAATCATTGTCCATGATGGCTCTTAAATAAAGATGATGTCAAATAAATATTGAGTTTCTAAGATTGTCTTGACAATCAAATTATTTTTCTGTATATTCTGTAAAAAAATCTTGATTTCTTTAATAATCATAAAGAATTATTGTTCACAACTGAATGAATTGATTGTCTTTTACTTTCATAAAGCTTTTAATATTCTTTCAAGTGCTATTCCCTATTGAAGTAATATATCCAGAATGGACATGTGTTTGAGTCCACTTGATATTTCTTCTTATGGTTTAAGCACTTGAAGGAGTGAGAGTATAGTTCCCCCCCTGTTTATGTTGCTAGCCTTGGAGAGTTAGTTTTACCATTAGCCTTACAACATCACACAAAATAATAGTAATGTTCAGATTTGTGTAGTCCATTATATTTAATACACTTAGACCTTTAGATCTTGCAAGAGAAAGTAGTATGACCCTACTTCCAGCAATTCTTGTATTGTGGTATACTAAGGTTTATATTTGCATTATACATAGTGGAAATGAATCTTCCTATATTAAAGCACCTATTAATAAGTTCTTTCACTTTGAAACTACTCTAGACATCCCAAATATTAATCTAAACTATTGCCATATCTGACTTTGGAGAGACTTTGATGATGTGAGGTCTTGATGCCAAAGTTACATTGTTGAAAATATGATTCTTCCTAATAATATCTTCAACCACATCTAAAGTAATTGGTGTGTTAGTATCTTCTCTAAGATATGGAATACCTATGATTTTAAGATATAACTTGAACTAAAAAAGCCATGAAACATCCACTTTCTTAGCTTCAATTTGATTTGTGTTCTTGATGTAGTTTTTAATTGTTTGAAGTTTCAATTCCAATGCAATCTTGCTAGTAACAATGACTATACTAGCTAATTCTTGATGAACAAAATCAACTATAACTTCTGACTTGATATTTCTTAATGCTCTGTTCAAGTTAGAAACATGAGTACTACTATCTTCCATAAACTTTGTCTTATTGTCATTGTTTATCAGAACAATAGTCTGCTTCCTTGATGGGCCTTTTATGATCATGTTAATTCTTAGCTTCAGTTTACTATCTCCATTAATGATTTTCTATATATTGTCAATCTTGTCTATCTTAAAACTAGAGAAAGCATCTTTGATTTTGAGAATTTCTTTGGTGGAACTTCTGACCTTAAAAGCTTGAGCATATAATTTACTCTTGTTATTGTCTAGATTGTTTGAATTTGATGTCTTGAAATATTTTGAAATTTCATTGATCTTCTTAGAAGGTATAGCCAGGATAGGTGAAGGAAGTCTTTTGATACTTGCCAGTTTGTCTGCACTCTTGTTACCTTTTTTTTCAGTATTGATGGAGTTTACTTTTAGAATAAACTTAGTAGAGACTTTCTGTCTGAAAGATTTGTTATTGCTATTAGTATAAAAAGAGTCTTATCCTGAATTATAAAAAGATGAGAGAAAATTCCAGATAGCATTAATAATATCTTTAAGTTCTGCAACATTATTAAATTTGCTAGTGTCAATTTTTTTGTTTTGAATATATGTTTCCATTCTGTCTAATGATACTTTGATATTTTGTATTAGATAGTAGTTGTTCCAAAGATCTATGAAGTGAGATGAATGAAAAAGACTTATTTCACAGCTCAGGCTCTATCAGTCAATTAGGATTGTACAGGATTTGAATGTTAATAACATTATTCTATTGACCAGTGTTAGTCTCAATGTTAAGCTTACTATTGTCTCATAGTTTAAGTACTCTCTTTAAGGCCAGAGCTTTATTGTTATCTTGTTGACTAACTGTGGAGTTGTTGCTATTGCTAGCTGCTCTGCTGACCAAATTATCTTGACCAATGGATTCTTCATATAAAAGTTACAAGCTATTAACAGATTCAACTACATCCTTATCTAGAATATTGTTGTTGATTTTCATCCTCTCATAGTATAGAATTAATGAGACCATTGAAGAAATAGAGCTGCTCCTAGAACTAGTTTTGCATAAAAAAGTAGGTCTTCTCCTGATGTTATTGTTTAAATTAATGTCCATCTCCTTGCTAGCTAGTACTTTAGATATATGTACAGGAATTGAGTGAGAAATATTAGTATGAAAGTGTTTATTCACTGATTCTCTCGTGGGCACTACTATACAAGATGGTAGTAAGTACCAGACTTACAAAGTTTGGACCCAAGTTTCTTTTGACTTTTCTTTAGACTTTATTTTTCTTTTCTTTTCTTTCATTTTTTATTCTGAGAATATGAGTTAGGGTTGGCATGACATCACTGTCACACTGTCACAGATCACAAAACACAGTAACAGTTACAAGTTACAAGATAACAATAAAAGAAAGTAGAAAGGTCTAAATAAATGATATTATACAGCATATATAACACATATTGACCTTAAAGCAAATATATGGTTACTTAGGCTAGGCTAGAATAGTAGTAGTATGGAGATTTAGTATATAAGATAGACAGTACAGTACAGAGTTCTTTATTGAGTTCTCTTGTGTTAAGTCCTAATACAAGATTTTTGCCTTACTGTCTAGCTCTAAGGACTTTGAGTTGTAACATTAGAACTCAATTCTATTTTTTAAGGCTATCCAACACAAGACCCTCTCTGTTCTTCTCTTTACTCTCTTATTATCCTTGACTAGGAAGCAACACCACTTTCTAGTCAAGAAGAAAGAGCCAGACTCTAAGCTTAAGAAGTATACTAGCTAAGCAGGGAAAGCTTAGCCATCTGTCTGTACTAAAGCCCACTGGTGCTTCTCAAACATATTATCTTATGTGGATGTGATAGCTATCATTTCTTGTATCAGCTTTGTACTACAAATTCACTTGTGATTTATTTATACAAAAGAATAATAGACATTCTTAAAACAATGCTTAGAGTAGAAAGGTTTTCTTAGACCAAAATCATATAGTGTTAGTAATCAGTAGAACATAAGAAGAGGACCTGCTATTATATACTGAGATTTCAATATTATTGGAATATAAGTCAGAGAGAGAAACCAGTATAGGTTCTGCTCTCCCTTTATATATATCATCATCTTCCATACTACTACTACTACTACCATCATCACTATCACTAATTTCACCCCCTTCTCTTTACAACATGAATCAATATGGCTCTATTAATTACAAGAAAATTATTCAACAACAACAAGAGTAGCTTGTAGTATTATAGGCACAGCTCCAGGTTCTTTAGGTAAGAGGAGGCAAAGGAGGAGCAAGCATAGAGGTGGCTAGACCACAAATATTTGATGGAGCCTTATCTAAGGTTGTAAGTTTTATAACAACATGTAGATTATATATAAAAATGAAAATACAGAGGGCAATGGTAAAAGAGCATATTTAATGGGTGTTATTATATATATAAGGAGAATCAGCAGATGTTTGGAAGGAAAATATGTTGGAAGATCTGGAGGAAGGATATTGGAATATAAGAGTGTTAGGGAATTTTTAGTAGATATAAAGAAAGAATTTGAAAGAGGAGATGAAAAATTAGTGAAAGTAGTAGAGTTGAAGAAGTTGGAGCAGGAAGGAAAAACAATGGAGGAGTTTGTGTAAGAATTTAAAAGAGTAGCTAAAGGAAGCAGGTACAAGGATAGACCATTAGTAGAGGAGTTGAAGAGAGGTATTAACATTACTATACATCAAAGGCTCATGGAGTCAGAACAGTAACCAGGCTTAATTGAGTAATGATATGATAGGGTAACTGCATTAGATAGGAACTAGAAGGAGAGCAGAAGAAAGGAGGAGAGACTGAGAAGGCAAAAAGATAACAAGGTACTAGTGTTAAGGTCAAATAATGCTGGAGTACAAGAGCAAAAATTGCCACAGCCCCAAGTTTGGTTTAGGAGGCAAAAGATTCCTCAATAACAGGTACCAGCAGAGTCTACTTTAATAGAAGGAGTAGAGAGGATAAATACAGTAATAGTATACCTTAATCAGAGGGCAGGGTTTGTACAATGCAACCCATAAGCCATTAATATAGATAGGGGGAGAAATTGTTATAGTTGTGGAGGATTTAGCTATCTAACATAGAATTGTAGGAGATAAATTATAGGCCAAGAAAGGAGAATAGAATATAAGGACAACCATAATAATGGACAGAACAATTTAAATAAGAAGGGAGATCTAATAGTCCTCAATTAGATCTTAACAATAATAGATTTGCAGTACTCAGTAGAGTAGTAGATAATAGAGTAGTAGATAATATATTCTATTGCAATCTAGGCAATGGAGACCTGCTAAGAGAAGTTATAGTGAAAATTGGGCTAGAGAGTATTGATACACAAGAAAGAGTAATAGTGGAAGCATTGTTGGATAGTGGAGCTACAGGGTTAGTTATGAGTTCAGAGTTTGTAAGAAAGTAGGGGTTTAAGTTAAAGAAAATAAAAAATCCAATATATGTAAGAAATGTAGGTAGGACCTTCAACAAGGAAGGACTAATAGCAAATACAGTAGAGGTAAATATTTATTATCAGAGACATAGAGAGAGGACAGAGATAGATGTAATAGATAGATAGCAGTGGAATATAATCTTGGGAATACTGTGGCTTGTTCACTACAATCCTGAGATTGACTGGAGAATAGAGAAAGTGAAGATAATAAGATGTCTAGAAGAATGTGGGAAGCAGTAGAGACTAAAGGAAGAAAAAGTAGAGTGGCAAAAACAAAAGAAAGAAGAAAGAAAGAAAGAAGTAGAAAGAAATTGAGAGGAGAAACAGAAGAAAAAAAAGAAAAAACTAAAGAAAGAAAGAAAGATGGGAGTAAGAAGGATAGCAGAGGAATGGGAGATTTGGGAGGAGGGAGTCAGAAGCAGAAGTAAGGAAGTTGGTTCCAGAGAAGTTCTACAAGTGGATCTAGGTCTTCAGCATGAAGGCAAGTAAATAGATATCCACAAGGAAACTTTGGGATCACACAATAGATACAAAAGAGGGATTTGTACCAAGATAAGGAAAAGATGTATCTATTGTCAAGAAAAGAGAGAGAAGAGGTGCATGAGTTTATTTGAGAACAGCTGAGGAAAGGATACATCAGACCCTCAAAGTTGCCTCAAACAGTACTAGTGTTTTTCATAAGCAAGAAGAATGGTAAGAAGTAGATGGTTCAGGACTATAGGTATCTTAATGAATGGACTATAAAAAATAATTACCATCTACTTTTAATTTCAGACATAGTAGAAAATACTGGTACAAAAAAAGTATTTACAAAGATAGACTTGAGATGGGGTTATAATAATGTATGAATAAAGGAGGAAGACAAGTGGAAGATGGCATTTACAACACCAGAAAGGTCATTTAAACCAACAGTGATATTTTTCAGCCTAACAAACTCACCAGTAACATTCCAGACCATGATGAACAAAATTCTGCAAGATCTCATCAATATTAGCAATAGTAGCTAGAAAAGATGTGATTTTAGTAGTCTGCAATAAATTGTCCAAGATGACATATTTTATAGCAATAACAGAAGGAACATTAGCAGAAGGATTAGCAAGACTGTTTAGAAACAATGTATGGAAGTTACATGGGCTGCCAGAGAGTATAATGTTGGACAAGAGACTATAGTTTGTAGCAGAGATAACAAAGGAGTTGAATAGTATACTAGAGATTGAAACAAAGTTGTCAACAGCTTTCCATCCACAAACAGATGGTCAGATGGAAAGAATGAATCAGGAGTCAGAACAGTATCTGAGATTCTTCATAGATCATAGACAAAAGAATTGGCTGGAATGGTTGGTGTCAGCAGAGTTTGCAATCAACAACAAGACATATTTGACAACTAAAATATCTCCATTTATGGCAAATTACAAAAGAGAAATGAGAATGGGAGTAGATTTGAGGAAGAAAGGAAAAATGGAGAAAGCAATGGAGTTTGCTGAAAGAATGAGAAAAGTGCAGAAAGAGGTTGGGGCAGCATTAATAAGAGCATAGGAGAAAATGAAGAGACAAGTAGATAGAGAAAAGAATTAATGAGAGCATAGGAGAAAAATAAAAAGACAAGTAGATAGAGAAAAGAAGGAAGCAGAAGTATAGAAGGTTAGAGATAAAGTCATGTTGAGTACAAAAGACTTAGTATTCAAAAAATGACCAGCAAGGAAATTAGTGGATTGATATGTTGGTTCATATATCATCAATGAAGTAGTATCTATCAATGTAGTCAAATTACAACTGCCCACTTTGATGAGAATCCATCCAGTAGTGAATGTTAGTTGGGTAGTATGATACAAGAATCAAGTAGGAGGGCAAAAGAAAGAAAAGGTGAAACTGATAGAGGTAGAAGAAGTTGAGAAGTGGGAAGTAGAGAGAATATTGAATAAATGAAAAGTGAGAGGAGTTATAAAGTACTTGGTATGATGAAAGGGGTTTACGATGGAACATAATAGCTAGGAAAGAGAAGAAGATTTAGAAAATGCAAAAGAATTAGTAGTAGAATTTGAAGGAAAGATGAGTACTAAGGTAAGAAGGTAGAAGAAACTAAATATAGTAGAAGAAAAGAACTTTAGAAGAGAAGAATTGTTGGAGAAATATATAGCAAAGATGTTGTACAGGTGAGATGATGGAAGATTTGAGAACAAATAGTTGGAGAGAAATTGGCAAAGATGGAAGGAGAAGGGCAGTGATACAAGTTCCTTCAGGAGTAGGAACCTTGAAGGGGGGGTAATATCAGATATGTAAAGCTTAGACACTAGTTTTTTCATTTAATGTTTTTTTTCTTTTTCTTTTTCCTTTTTATATCTTTATTTTAGAATCTAGGATTAGAGTAAGAGTGACATCATGATTACACTGTCACACATCAGTTACATCAGATAACATGGTCACAGTAACAGTCATATGGAACATAGTAGAAGATTCAAGAAAAATGATGTCATATAATGTATACAATACATGTTGACCTCATGGCTGACACATAGTCTTTAGAACAGACTAGAAATAGTTAAGTATAAACCATTAGTAGTTAGTATATATAAAGGTAGATACATTGTACTAAGAACTCTATCAAGTTCTCTTGTATTAACCCTAATACAAGGCTCCTTTCTTTGATCAACTCTAAGATCATTGAATCATAATGCTTAGATTCTTTCTGGAGATTTAAAGTATCTTCTATATGCTTTTGTCTAATAGCTCTAATAAGTTTTGTCCACACTATCTACAGCCAGTCTTTTCTTGACTAGCTAGTTTATCTCTTATATTTAGAGTTTGATAAGCTTCTTGACTAAGAGCTATATTGTTCTTGGTTAAGAATAAGTAGAAAATAAAGGTATTAGAATAAAAGAGGAAATATTATGATTTTAAGTTTGGCTCAGATTATGACTTAGACAAAGACTTGAGTAAGAGTAGAAAAGATGATTAATTGGTAAAGTGTAAGGATATAGAATTATATCTACAACTATATATACCTATTGACCATAAGAAAAAGTAAAAACATTCTTGAAAAGACAATAAAAGTATAAGGGAAATATAAGAAGGCCTCTACTATTATATAAAGCACTGACTAATACAACATAAAGAAAACATAAGGCATAGTAATTATGAGTCATAAGATGAAACAAATTCTAACACATGTTCAAGACATGTTTAACATGAGACAAACATCTATAAAACATAAAGTAGAATTGTTTGTAATAGAAAACTTTGTATTAGTGTTCAACACAAGAGAACTCAATAGAGTTCCTACTACAATTTTTTATACTACTAGTATTGGTCTGTACTCTGACACTTCTATTCTAAAGTAAATCCTATAAACCCATTTGTGATATATGACTATTACATGTGACTTTCATCTTTTTTTTTTTTTTTTTTTAAATAAACAATTTATTAAACGGCTCGGGGGGGAAAACCGTGGTAGTTCTTTTTTTAATACCTTAAAAAGCAAAAAAACTAACATGAAATTAAAGAAAAGAAAAAGGAAAAAGAAAAGAAAAGAGAAAAGAAAGAAAA
>Ga0157364_1006014_pt1 | contig 12412 bp, 6 predicted proteins | sample AttsexASBM2_FD_111476 | JGI IMG/M metagenome (GOLD analysis project Ga0157364, IMG submission 111476) | Fungus gardens microbial communities from leaf cutter ant in Ribeirão Preto, State of São Paulo, Brazil - Atta sexdens ASBM2 | ecosystem: Host-associated > Fungi > Mycelium > Unclassified ...
GTGCAAGAAAGAAGCAATAAATTCCACAAACCAAGATAATATAATTTCAGAGAATTTAAAATTTGGAGATTCGTAGAATTGAAAAGATTATAGAGGATTCTAAAAATCTTCCGAAAATAATATATTTTCGGAACTATAAAAAAGGATGGGAAATTTTGTATGAAATATTTGGAATTAAAAATAAATGAAAAAATTGGAGATTAAATTAATTACAATTAAACAAAGCAATCATGCTGATAATAAAAACAGTTTAAAAACAGAATGATAACAACTTTATCCAAAATTTATTTTTTATTCTTTATAAAATTCTATTTTTATTGATAATTCTTTACTTCAAAACCATAATTATAATACACGAAGTTCAGATAAATAGAGTCGCACTATGCATGATCCGGATGTACCGAAATAATTGCTGCCACACAGGCTGCTGATGCGGTCGAGACACAATTAGCGGTACAATCTTAATCGGGACACACGCCAAAACGAACTCCTGTCTTTATTTGAGCAAACGAGAAGGTCGGCAAAAAAGAAAGCTCGAGGATGCCGCATAAACGAGTCATCGTTATTCCTGCCTTGGATTTTGAATTTGCTCAATGATTGCGCTTTCCAATTTGCTTTAATCTTCGAAATTTGAAATTTTTAATTTTGTAAAATTTACAACACGAAACATTAACGCTAATATTTCTTTTTTTAAGCTTTTTTTGATATTTATCATCGAAAATTATTGATATTAAAAATCGAAAGTCGTTAGATTTTAATATAATAATCATTAATCTTGCATAAATATTCATCTTGAATTTATATAATCTAATATAACGTATATGTTAAAAATTAATATTTCTTTTTTAAACTTTCTTCAATTTTTATTAGTAAAAATTATTGATATTGAAATTAGAGAATCGTCAGATTTTATTCTAACAATTATTATACCTGTTTCTATTAATGTAGAGTAACTTTAATTTCCGTTCAACTTATTTCATATCTGTTTTCAATTATCACATCTTTTTAGAACTTGAAAAAATAAAGAGTTAGTTAACCAAGATTAAAATTAAATTACGTAAATGTTAACGTAACGAAGCGTGAGGTATTTCCTCAGCTCATCGTTATTCTGCGAGTTATGAACTATTTTCAAAGTGTTTTACGGGCATATCTAATCGCAGAATGTCCAACTATTTGCAATAATAGGATACTTTTCTTGTTCGTTACTGCGGACGCGTTCCACAATAGAATCCGTGCGTTTCGGTCATTACCGAGCTTCGCCTCGTAAAAGCGCCGCTCTCGCTACCGGAGAGGCAATTCCTCTCGCGAGAGAGATTCTCGGTTAAGCCTCCACCTGCGCTCACAATACGTAACAATAGCGATGTAACATGCATACGCTGACCGGATAATATATACGCATTACACCTAAATAATGATCGGTAGACGGAAGTCGACGGGCATAAGTATGACTTCTGTCTGTGCGTTTGTGTTATTTGGCTCGCGTCCTTGTAACGTGAAAAAGATTTAGAGATTGTTTTGCACACCTTTTTTGGTGAAAAACATGCGGCTCTCCCAAGATCTGTATCTCGATCTTTATCTCGTCTTTTATTTCAATCTTTCGTTAGAATTTTATTAATTAAATGTAGTTCTTTGAATGTAAGAATTTAAATCTATTAAGGATCTAAATTTTTAAAAATATTTAGATAATTCATAATTTTACTGATAATTCATTGATTTTATTTTATGAAATGTGATTATGATTTAATCGATTTTTGGAATTTTAAAAAAATCGCTTTCATAAATTATATTTTTAATAGCCAGAGCTAAGCAGATTATTCTGAAGGTTTCGGTTGCACAGTACAATTGCACAGCAGTCTCGCATTTCAAAGTACTTCTCTTTGCCTATTTACATTGGTAACGATAAGTACACAATGCGTCTCGCACGAATATTACGGTGGCGTAACGCGGCGTAACATTGTGAGACACGTAAGTGTGAAACACAGCTCGCAGTGGAAATGCTCTTAGCGCATTAGTATTCGCGCGAATGAGCAGAATTGGCGTTGTTCGCCTCGTCGGTTAAACGTAGATTGCATCGGGAGAGACGCTGCATAATACGTAATGCGTATATGTATGCAGCAGCAATGAGAAATCGAACTACCGTTTCCACAAAGCCCTATTTATTCCCTGGGGGCATCTAAACTTTTGCATACGTAAGTAAGTTTGCATTTAACGCAATCTTTACATAGATGAATCAGTTTCGTATTGTCAACGTTCTTAGGTCACAATGATACTTTATCTCACAATCGTTCGTCGTAGAAGTGACTTAGTCCAAAAGAAAGATCCATTGTTAAAACGACATGGCATTTTCCCAACTGATCAATGTTTCAAATGAAGTAATTATTTTCTCGATTATTCCTTTGATCGCGTTTCTTTAGAAAGTTAATCAGTTATCGGTTAATGTGTACTGAAGAACTGGCAGATAATATATTTTAATTTTTTTAATAATTACTTTGTAATACTGCATGGAAATAATGATTTTGAAGTACCCAAAAATTTCGTTAGATACAGATCTGAAAATAATTTTATTGAACCATCAAAATAATTACGAAGAAATCTCAAGTATGATAAGCAATGCTGCAAAAGATTTAACGATGTATTGAGTAGAAGCAGCAGCTACTTAAATTTGACACTAGATTTGACTGTAGCTTTAATAGTGTAATTATTCTGATTGTCTAACAAAATTATTTTTAAATCTCTGTATCTAGCTAAACTTTTACATACTTCAGCAGAACCTTTTTCGTGTAGTTCAGTTTTTTATATCGCACCCATAAAAATGTGATTTCGCTATTTAAAGATCAGGTATTTTATATATCTGTCCACGATATTAACCACATTTCCGTAGCTGCGAGTGCGTAGCTACGAAGCATTGCGGCGGTGACCATCGCGGCAAACGACGATAATTACCTCGGCGCGTTTCCCGGAGGCTCTTCTATGGCATTTTTTTACCGTCTACCAGAAGCAATTCCCGTCGTATATATACGTCGCCCGCGGTTCTCGGGTTTCCGTCCGGATAAGTCGATCTCCCAGGGCGAGAGACTCGCAGTCCGCCCACGTGTGCGCCGCAGTATCACGACCGCGGATCTGCATAAGCAGATGTAGATGCACGTTCGCGGATAGCGGCGGAAAATAAAGAGCACGATTTTACAGCCGAAGCCGGGCGATCTTGAGAAATCGAGGCTCGACGCGGCTCGTTAGAATCTTTTCGCGACTCGAAGAATCTTTTCGCGTCTCGAAGACGACGTTAAACGCGAGTAGCTGCCTCCTCGAAAGCCATTCGAATCCTATATGAAAGCAAAACCGACTTTAATCAACGGCGCTTTGAATAAAATATTCACATATTTGTATTAAAATTATTATATAAAGTGGGAATAAAATATGTGAACATGTGATAATAGATAAGATAGAAGGATGGTAAGATAAAACTCCAATGTGGATTCACAACACATCTTTATACGTAAAACATTGAATCTATTTAATTTTTCTTCTCTTACAAAGTATAAATTTCTGTGATATAACATTTCTTTAGATTTTTTTTATCAATAGAAATTTCTTTTCAATTTTATATTACGACATAGCTGTTCTATGGAAAGGAGTCCAGATCACCTTAAGAAATTGGCGACCGATCGACTAGTGGCTGATTCGAAACAAACGCGATTCAAACTGATAAGACAACGCCCATCTCCACACAAACGATCTCGCGGCACATATTACAAACGTTCCATTTACTTAGTGAGCTCATGAATTCAAGCGTTATCTAATGGTTGAAATTCTAGCGAGCGTGGTATTCCGCGATGAGTTTGGAAAATTCATTTTATAGCACTTCATGGCTTCGTTTTTTTATTTAGTATACATTGTTTCATAAATTGGTCCTATAAAATATCATCCTTGATTTTAAGTGGTTCAGCATACTTAGTACTTATGCCGGTATTTATAATCGATTCTTATATTTGAGACAGTTAGTTAAGTCTTATATTTTAAGTACAGTATTAAGATATCATAAGCCAATTAGAGGGCTGATTAGCATCTTAAGACATTACTTAAGATTATCTTAAAATAATAACAAATTATGAATATTCTTAATGTCTATTAAGCTAGCATGCCAACATGAATGTTTATAATTTCATAAATCTAAATTTTTAAAGATAAAGGAATAAAAGAGAGAGATTTCTGAGAAAAGTTTTGGCCGAAAGTAATTAAATTGCGATTCAAATCTCAATTTTTTCTAGAATTTATTGTATTATTTGATGTTTATGATATTCTAACAAAATTGAAGGACATACTTAATGAATTTATAAGAAAATGAAAAATGAATTAATAGGACTAGTTGAATACGTAAAACTTAGTATCCAAACGTTGTTGAAATTGTTTAATGCAAGCACTGACATTTCATTTAATATTCCGTTTTGGTCAATGATTTCAATACGATGATATGACAGCGTATGACATATTGGATTTGATTATTATTATTTTTAACAGTCTGTAAAGAATAGCGTAACAAAATTTAAATTAGTTTATATTAAAAGCACTTAGCATTAAATTGTGATAAATATTTTTTGTATTATTATATTAACTTTTTTAACAGATAAGTTTCAACTTTTTTTAAAACTAGCATAAAATGATTTGTTGCTAAACTGTTATAGCAACAAAATCAAAATTAGAGCATTAAATTAGCACATAAAGAACACTAAATTCTCGTAAACATCTCACCTAATTCTGCTCATGTTGGCATGCTAGTTTAGATCTCAATGACATTTTATACAATTGTATTTTCTTGAAAAAGATACGAAAGCCAAGGAAGAACTAACAAAATACTGAAATTATTAAAACAAATATTATTTTTAATAAGGTTATTTTTAATTTATTTTTTGTTAGATAACTAAAATATTTACGTCAATTTCTAGCAGTGCTTCGTACTTATGAACAAGACTCTATATTAATTTCTTAAATATTTTAGTTGTAAATAGTTCAATTTTTTATTTACTCGATTTTTTGTGAATACTATCAATCTTTATTTATATCTTTAGATAGAGTTAAAAAAGGAAAATCTAGATCAAGTGCTGAATAAACGTGATATAAAAATCACAGGTCTGTCTTTTCGATCATCGGGAACGCATCAGTTAAATATCAGCGACAAGCACCGCGACAGCGCTGATAAAACATAGAGATGTTAAATCGCCGCGACATGTATGTACTTGAATTACTTCTTGATGGCTCGATCATGCAGTATGAGTGACGCTTAATATCTTGTCGGGTACGATACTCTATTTCTTACGCGCCGAGCTATGAAGAACAGACTCGCAGCTTCCACTCCGGAATAATACCTTATCGATCGTGCGGCGTGATAAAACGTCGTTTCCTTTTTAAATCGCCGCGAACGTACAAAGTGCAGCCGATTTGTGGGTCCGATAAAATCCTTCCACATAGCATGACTTGCCACCGGTTAGCAGGAACGGAAACATTTCGCGAATCTCCCGCACACAGTTCCCTTGTCTCTTCTTCGTCTTCTTCTTCGCGTGGTTTCTCTTGCGATGTAAAAACTCGACGCGCGAAATTGCGGAATGCCGTTCCATCCATCGCGACATCGTGATTTTTCAACAACAGTCTATTCCAAATCATGGGCGAAAGTACTTTGAAATACAGAGATTCGATTTATAAAACAATCCAGTGATGCAATTTATTAAAAATAAATAAATAATTATTAATTCTCATATTTCTATAATCTGTCAGTTTTATCTTAATTTATATAAATTTATTGTCATTTTTTATTGTCTATCGATCTATGTTTATATTAGTAGCTTTATATCGATTAAAACGAAATAAAAATATCAGATTTGACGTGAGTTTAACTTTTAAGAGGTAGGTAGGATGGCCACAGCATCCCAGATATAATTTTTTTTTAAATTTTGTTCTGGAAAAAGGAAATAAAAAGTATTGCCGAGTTATCCAAAAGTCTTAAAGTTCATCATTTTTATTTCTCTCTCTTTCTCATAAAGTCATATAACTTTAACTATGACACAATATACTAGTAAAAAATATAACTAAAATTCAAATTAGACATTCTTATTATTCTTATTATAATAAATTAACGATTATATTAGAGACCACCAAGAGCTGATCGATGAGCATTAGCCCACATAGCTCATTACCGAAACACGCATTCGACACCCTGCGGATCTTTCGATTTCTCTCGCCTCTCGAAATCGAAGTTCTACATCATCTCCATCGAATGTCGAAAAGATCATCCTTATCAGATTTAATTGGTGCCCGCCGATCGGTCCGGCTGCCAAGCTAGCTTCTCCCCAGTGGATTCACTAGCGAGCACGTATACTCGCTAATGATGCAATCGGCCCATCAGATACTCCTGCAACCCAGCTTCTGCTTCTTCTTTTTCCTTCTCTCTTTCCTCTTTATTCCGTCCCTCTTGCGCGGCTGGTCCTTAACTCCTTATATACCCACCTGACTATACAACGAGTCTGTACGTCTCGTTCGAAGCGCGTGGGCTGTGCCTCTAACGGGTGACCATTTGTTCGTCTCCTGCATATATATATATATATATATATATATATATCTCATTGGTTTTAATTATGGAGTAAAATGAGCATTCAGCGTTTGTATCATTAAATTGAAGTGTCTCTAATTAGCGTAGCGATCGACTATTTAATGTCGGCTGCTTGAGAATCTTTCATTTCACGCTGAATAGTGCGAATGTCTTTCTTGGCAGTTTTATTACAATAAATCCATTAATTTAGAGTTAACTTAAAAATAGATGGTTAGAGAAATTGAGAAAATATTTGACCTTGATGATTTGTTAAAAAATATTTTTTTTTTTATATTACATTGTAATTTAATAAAATTTCTTTTTTGACAATAGCATGCACATATAATATTTAATTATATTTATAGTTCTTATGATGAAAATTTAATTCACAAAATAAAGAAAATGAACGAATGAACATTATAAACGTGATATTTTGAATTGATATTTGAATATTTTATTTATAGAATATTGAAATATCTGTAGCGAGATGTGTGTGCTTTTTTTTTACATTTATCGATTTACAATAACATGAAGAGAAAATAATGATAAACGACGAGCAAATTTGACGTGTATTTTATTCACCCGTTAGAGAAGCAGTATCTCAACACCTGGCTGTAACATGTTCAAGATTCCTGGTAAAGAACGCGAGTCTGGCCAGTAACGTTAATGTATCGCTGCACGTCGGACGATCTCGAGATTTCATTCATGAAACTCCGAGGCTCCTGCTGGCCGCTGGAGAATCTATCGGCAATGAAATATCAGAAGCAGGAAACCTCAAGTTTTACTTGCGCAAGTAGACTCGCGAATTTTCTTTTGCGGGGCGATCATCTCTTAATTAATTTTATAGATAATGGAGAGCATTAAAGATGATCGAGCAACATTGAATTCCTTACTTTGCATGCTTCCAAGTTTTTCAATTGATTGAACATATAAATAACATACAGATATAGACATTTATAGACATATATATTATATATGTGATCTATGCTTCAAATTCATCTTTAGATATTTTTTTATATTTACTTAGAGCAAAAAAAAGGACTAGAAAAAAATTATTGTTATTATTTGAAATAATTCACTAAATAATTCTGAGTAGTAACGATGAAACTTTTTCTATTTCTATTATTATATTCGAATTTTTAATTTGAGATTTTTGTATAAATATCTACTATACATATTTATATTTCTATAAAACTTTTAAAATGAAATTAAATTGCTATTTGTTAACTTAAAATGTGAGTTAATGTCGAGAGGCAAATGAATTTCGGAATTGTTTGTCGGGAAAAATCCGCAATATTTCATACGAATTTTGTGGAGAGCATCAAGAATGCGTTGCAAGGAAGAGTATGCGAATCGAGGATGCCGTTCTCGATTGCATTCGATGATAGCCGAGCAATTGCGATTGTGCCAAGGGCTAAGATCACGAGCTTCGCTCGGCAAGTCCATATATCTCTTCTATCTCGATCGGGACAACGTATACTCTGTGGCCCTCGTCTAGAGTCTATCCGCTCGGGTCGGAGCAACCGGTGCTTTTCATCCGCGAGATTTCGATTGAGGCCTTCGTTGTGCAACGCTATGCATTTCTCTGCAAACACACCATTTTTTTATGCATTGCGATAAGTTGGGATCGCTTATCAAACAAATTAGCTGTTATTTATCTTTCCGAAAGTGATCATCGATGTAGCATTCCGTACATCCGTTCATTTCTCTCGATTTAGATTTATATTTAAATAATTAAAAAGAATAAGTAATGTAAGTCAGTAATACTTCAACTATTTTTGACAATTTCAATATATAATATATTAAAAGTATTATATAATAATAATATAATTAAGACATAAAGAATCTTAAGTATATTATTATTATATCTTAATTATACTATAAATTATTATTGTTTATTATTGTTATTATTTTATTGTGTATAGAGAAATTAGCAAAGCATACACAAATGGTGAGGCACCAGCAGAATTGCTGTTACTAAGTCTACCAGAAAACGAAACGAATTACAAATTACAAGTTACAGAAAAATGAGTACAATTCCAGAAAGATAAGTTCTTGCTAAATAATTTGATAATTTTATGAAAGTAGAGGACAAGAATGATTTGAGTATAATTGCAAAAAAGCATGATTGAAATAATAAACGCAGACTTATTACATAGTAAACGAAGACAATTAAAAAGATCAGAAATATAAAAAATTAATATAAAAAATTAATATAAAAAATACTGACAATTAAAGTAAATAGACTTGAAGCATTGATACGAATTTAGTAGCGGCAGAGTGATGAAGGAGAATAATTATATCATATAGAAAATTAAATGAAATATAAAAAATATATTTTATTATAAGAGATGTAATAAATATTTTATAATTATATTGTTTTTTTTTTGGCAATACTTTAAAGAAGAAAATCGATCTACTTTTTAATTGATTTTCGCGAACAACGAAAAAAAATACTAGAAATATTAAATTATTTAGATATCATGTACGATATTATTGGGCTTTAAAGCGATCAAATAAACGTAATGCACGCGATGCATCGAGTTATATTATATCGTATCGCGAGGTGCATAGTGCAGGTGTACCTTGAAGACGCCGCATCGTACATCCTGCAGTTAACCCTTCGAGACCTCGAGGGAGTGGTTGAGATATCTCAACGAGCTACGGAATATAATCAATATCGCATCCCGGTGCGGGATGAAAATAAATCACGAGAGGAACAATAATAATTAAGTTCCTCGCTCGTTTATCTCCGACTTTTGCACGCTGTTTGTTGATTTACCTACTCCTTTCTCGCTAAATTGATTTTCCGCACGTAAGAAACGATGAAAGTGAGAAAGCCCGCATATTTTTCAATATATATTAATTCTTTTTGAATAACAATTTCATAACGAAAAATCATACAAAATTAACGTAAAAAAACAATACAGGTACGATTTCAAAAATATAATCTAAAATATATTCGAAATCGCATTATTAAAATTCCAAGAACGATATCACGAGTTTAAATTCCAAAGAGTTGCATAACTTTGCAAGAGAAATCCGATGGAATCTTCAGATTATCCTTATTTCCATTAGCCTCTTGATTACAAGGATGGCTTTTCTATCGGTCTTTTCCGAAGGATATCGTTGCAGGACATTGACGATGCATCTCTTCGGCATAATTTCTCCTATATGGAAATGCCGCTCTGCCCCGTCGTCTCATTAGCAATTACTTAACCAGGGATTAAAACTCCATTAGCGTGTTATCTGTCCGACATCGTCCAGATGGCTTGCCACCCGTGTGCGCATGCAACTATAATATGCACGCAGGTTCAACTGGGTTCACCAGCTTGGTTTTCTCGATTAAGCTATTATTATTAAGTATCAGCTTCGATATAGAGAGCATATTACTTAGTAATTAGGAACTGCAGTTATTATAATAATATATGTACATTTTTACTGAGCTCACGCCGGAGAAGATTATATTTTTATTTTATATTTTTAATTACAAAGACATATTTTTAGAAGATTTTATATTAAGATTTATATTTAATATGCGATTTAAATAAACTTACTTACGCATTGCAAATTGTAGAGATTCCAGTATAATGTATCTATTTACTTTTACATCAGTCATATCCCACTTACGTTCTTGCTCGCAGGCACACATAAGTTTAATCTCTTACGTACAATCCCAAATCATTTGCATAATATGAAATCAAAAAATACGCGCTTCGTAGTCGCGATATCGATACATGATCTCATAATCGAGCAATTATGTCGTTAAAATTATGAGAATTAATCTAAGTTTGCTAATAATAATTTTCTAATCCAATCTCGCGTTTTAATCTCGTCAAATGTTATAGATTTATCAATCGGTCTCTCCACATCTAGGAATTAACGGGATGATTATCTCTTATTTTTCGTCCGAATTAAATTATATCCCGCCCAGATTATACGACTGTAGCTCACGACTCGTGAAACGCGTGTCACCGCGAGCCACGCGCGAGACCACCACAGCACGCAATTTCTCAGCAGTCGATCGCTATGCAGCCGCTCTAATATCGCAATTATTCCGCTGGTGCATGTCCCAGCGTGTAATTAAAATAGCCTCGCCGAATAAATCATCCCTCGGGAAATACCCGGGATCACCGACCGGAACCAGACCAAGAGAACGCGGCGCATGATGCATCGCACCCTTCATCGTGTTCTGACGACTGCGGGAGGTCCTCCGCGTGTGTCGCGAACTCAAGCTAGGCAATCAATTTCCGTACGCCGTGTTAATTTCCATTAAGGTGGCCGCGGGCCTCCAACTGTGGAGGTGGGCTCGCCAATGTTTCTGTGATTCGACATTCTGAATGCGAGTCGTGTAACGTAAATAATTATTCGGTAGATAATTCATAAATGTAACAGATATAACATAGTCACACAAAATATATAGAACGTAAACATATTTTAATTTATGACTAAGGAATATTTTATAATCGACTCTTTGTTATTATATTGAAAATGATCCGATTGGATACGAAATGTCTGTTTTTATTTGTATGATTTAATTAAAAGAAATTAAAAGTACTTATTCGTTTTTAAGCTTGTAATCCTCTTTTATATTCTTATTAAAAATAATATTGTGGTATTCAAAATTGATTATTCAAAATTGGCCGTATTTTTAATTAATAGTATTTTTAATTACACGGAAAGAACGCTTTTTGCTAGAATATCTAAAATTTAGGTGGCATCTTAAGCCTAATAGCTAGATATAAATCTGAAAACAAATTTTGTTGGAAAATAATTGTGTAACATGCTTAAGCATGATAATGCTGCAAAAAATTCTTGACATTTTAACCATTTTGAACGTCCTGCATAACTATTTTGATAATTTAATAAAATTATTTTCTACATCTATAGCTAAATTTTTAGATACTTCAGCAAAATCAAGTATAATTGCATTTTGCAATCATTTTGCCAGTAGAAAAGACTGATCGTACTATTGATTGTCATAAACGATATTTAAATCGTTATGTAATCTAAGAGAAAATGTATGAATAAAATTTCTTACACGTTAATACGGAAGCTATTATATAAAATAGAAAATTTTAATTATATATAAAATAGAATCAGTTGAGAGTAATGTATATTCTCGGCGTTACTCGCGGCACTTTATTACCGGATCGTACATACAAGAACTTTTTCATGTAGAGAGTAAATCAATTGGAAATTTATATTCGACGCCCCAAGCGGCTGTGTAACTAGCTAGGCAAACACTCCAAACGACAAGCGTGCAGTAAATAAGTACGAAAGCCTTTTCTTGCCTTCGCTGTAGCAGACACTTGTATATAAAATCATGAATCGGCGAAATCTCTGCCAATATTTCGTACCGAATACTCGAATATATTTGGTATATTCTCGATTGTTATGCGCTTCTAAGCTGCGCCATGTCGCATTTATAATCGCGTAGAACGAGATTTATCTCTGACTTCAGTTACTGAGATTATCCGAATAAAATAATTTTTCCTACAATTTACCCATAACTTATCACTTGCACGAAGCCTCCGACTTCGTATCTCAATAGATTTGTACATGCATCATAAAGTTCATACGAGCGAGTCATACATAAGATTTTAAATAAGTCAGTGAAGTGAAATTTTATCTAAAACTCACACGTTGCAATTTTTTTTTAGTAGATTGTGTTTTAATAAATTATTAGTATAATGCATAATTTACTAAAATACAAATAATCCTATTTGAAAAAGTCTATGTTAACATCGAAAGTCGAATGTCTTGAAGGCCTCTCTCGAGGCATATTATTACCTCTTTTCCGCGATGCTAATTGGTTAAAAAAAAAAAAAAAAA
>Ga0157364_1006015_pt1 | contig 12411 bp, 4 predicted proteins | sample AttsexASBM2_FD_111476 | JGI IMG/M metagenome (GOLD analysis project Ga0157364, IMG submission 111476) | Fungus gardens microbial communities from leaf cutter ant in Ribeirão Preto, State of São Paulo, Brazil - Atta sexdens ASBM2 | ecosystem: Host-associated > Fungi > Mycelium > Unclassified ...
CACACACACACACACACACACACACACACATACTTATATATATTATATACTTTTTCTTTATAAATCAAAATTTATTGAAATAATAATTAAATTTCTGCTGAAATCGAAAACCGAAATTTCGGTTATGCATCAATTTTGATCAAAGAATATAAAATACTTCTTCTTCATAAATATCATAATTTAATTATTAAAACAATAATTATATACACATATTGAAATTAATATTTATGAAGAAGCACTATATGGTTTCAGTCGAAACTGATGTAATGGATGTTCGTTTTCAGTTTCGGTAAAAGTTTCGGTCGGACTCTAATTATAAGATAGAAATATATTAACGATAATTTTTTAATTATTAATTTTACTATGTAATAATTATAATATTTAACCCTCTTGTCAATACTCAAATTTCCCTCTTTAATTTTTATAAAAATTTTATATAATTTTTATAAAAAATTATAGTTCAAAGCGCGCAAATCGATATAAAATGATCTAAATAATGAGAATCTTGCCGGGCTAAGATGTATTTTGTCGGGAAATTAAAAAAATTTTTAATTAAAATCTCAAAAAGGGATACCCGGGTAAGAGGATTAAATAAAGTAAAATAAATTCCATTTTTGCTAAATTATTTTGTTAAATTAGAGATTTTATGTCATAAATATTTATATATTTTTTTATGTTTCTTATATTTGTTTTTCTCTATTTTTGAGAATTAAAGGAAAAAAGAAGAAAATAAAAAATCTTTTCTAATTATAATTCCAAATAATTATAGCTAATTAGATGAATAATGTACACTATCGATAAATTTTAATAATTTTTTAAAATCACTCCATCTCACCGATGCATAATATCGTAAGGACAACGAGGGCAAACCGCATGGTAATGCAACTAGTATTGGCTTTTGACTTCTCAGTATAATCATTTGTAAGTTTTTTCTAAGATATTCAGATTTAGCATACCAATCTGTTTCAAAAGCTGCTTGTGCTACATTCGTACTCTGTGAAATTTGTCCATACAATTAATAAATATAAATTATGTATAAATGTAATTACGTTATTCTTTATAAATAAATTTACTTACTACATGAATTAAATGTTCCGCTGGCCAGGCATACATAAATACTTCTAATAATGCACAGCTTGATAAAAGAATACACTGAATCTTCAAAGATAATGGTACCTTCTATTTCAACAGATATGAACCGCTACCATTAGGAGAAATGTTAATAATATGATACTGTCTAATTTTTAAGAATATTAATACGTTTGTATTAAAACGTAGAAAACAGTTTATTGTATATTCTCTTGCAAATTTATAATGCAAATATTAATATTATTATATTTTGTGAGTTTTATATTTAAAACATTATCACAAAAAACATTTATTTATATATAAAAAATGATGTGTGAAATATCATGTGTATTTCTAAATTGTTGGGTATATACATATATTGAAATAAATTTGAATAAAAAATACTTTAATTAATGTTATATTTACGATAAGTATTTAATAATAATGTTGTAACAATATAATGATGTTCTTAATACATTCTTATCATTTTCTATGATTTAATGGAGTTTTTCAAGACCTAGGCGAATTTTAAATTATTCTGTCTCAAATTCGATCTCTGCGAACTTAGCACTGACTTTAAGAAAAAAATTTTGTTTAACACGCATTAAACCAAGCTCGATTTGTACTACTTTCCTTTTCGTTTGTACCTTGAGAGATTTAACTATAAAGGATTGAAAAAATGCCAGCATCTCACTTTAAGATATTTAAAATCTGTAAACAGATGCTGTTTCGGGATTGTTTGTATTTGTATTACCATCGATTTCGTTTGTACTTAAGAAAGTGATTGTAGCGAATTTTCAAACCAGGGTGAAAGCCTCATATTCGTTTGCTTATGTTTCAAGATTGAGATAGATTTCGATATTCATAGAACTGGATAAGTATTTTTAAAAAAATCACAAAAAAATACGTAAACACTAAGATCAGCTTTAACCGAAAACAGATCTATTTCTTTTATGGGGATTCTGAAATCCGAACTTGACAAGACTATTTTACAAATAAAACGTCGACATATATTTATCACTACTACATCAATATCTCATGCACACAAGAAAAAAAAAGTAATTATGAAACAAAAATGATTGTGTTTAGTCGGTAATACAGACGAGTTTAGGATCCTCTTAATTGAAAAAAATATAATATCATGCATTATCACCGGAAGTACAAACGGATACAAACGATCCCGAAACAGCACCTATTTATAGATTTAAAATATTATATCTCAATGGAGTGCTGGTATTTTTTTTCAATCTTTTATACTTTTCAATCCCTTGAGGTACAAATGAAAAGGAAGGTGATACAAACGGGTACAAACCGAGTTTAATTTAATGCGTATTAAAAAAAATTTTTTCTTAAAGTCGGGTTCTAGATTCACAGAGATCCAAATTCGAACATATAAAAAAAGTGAAAAACGTTTTGAGTCATGTCATTGTAAAATTGTATTCTTGAATGTTGAAAAAAGGTACCAGAATTTTTTTAGATTTTTTTTAAAACTTAAAAATTTGAAAGACACAATCAGGCTAGTGACCTGAACTAGGAAACAGTAAAAATAAAAACGTTGGACCATGGGAGGGTTAATTAGGTATATAGTATGCTATAATTGCATTGAATTATACTTACTGCAACAAAAACAAGGCCAAATGTTATTAATGCTACAGTAGTGAAAAGTACAGTTACCATTGCAAAGGGTCGAACTGTAAGGGCTACATCTTCTGCATATCTAAAAATTATTTAAAATATTTTGTCTCATATAAGGGATGATAATATAATACCTATTTAAATAGATAATTTTAATTTTTAACAGTTAAATATATGCAACAAAATTTTAATGTTTCACATGCAATAAAATTTTCATTTTACACCCTTTAAAAAGTCATACTTGATTAATTTTTGATGCTTTTCGATACATTTCGCGAGATTATAGATATTCGTAATTGTTCGGAATTCTTCAGTCAACAATTTAAATCTCGCTGAAGTCAACCAGAGCAAAAGTGCCATGAAAGCGTTAACACATAAATGTGCAGATATGAACAGACCAACTATAATCTGATGGATATATGTAATAGCTCTTAACGGTTGATGAGACGCATCAAATGGAAATTCAGCAGCTGTTGGAAGCGGCTGATCTAGCATGACAGGTCCGATAAAAAGGCCGAAGAGACTCATGTAGAATAAACTTATGCAAAAACCATAAAAATTGGAATACTTATTAACATACTCCCGCTGAACAATCGTTTCCTCGTGAGGCTTGATTAATGCGCAAAAATTTTCCATTTCGAGAGTAACGAACTACAATTAATTAAAATTATATTATTCTGATTCATAATACGTGAGAAGAAAATTTTACTTTTTAGAAGCAGAATGTATTAAATACTTGTAATCGTTGATAAATAATTAGGTGACATAGAATGTTGCCAATAACGTGGCTAAGCGTGACCAAAGAGAACAATGATCTCATAAAACTATCAAGATTATTAGTATTCTTATTCTTCACAAGACCATATATTACCGACGCTATTATGCCTGCAGTCATTAATGTACAGATATATTGATATAACTTCACGCACAAAATTTTGCATTTAGAAGTGCCTAATGGTAGTGGCCAAAACCATATAACAAACAGACTCAACTTCATGATGGCAATCGTTTTCTTTAGCGTTACTCTCTCTTGCATGACTACGTTTTAAATTACGTACAATTGTAATTCTGTGAAAAGTTTTACTTAAGAAACTATATACTGTCTTGAAAATCTTTTCTTTACATCAAATACACACTATATCAATAATATTCTTACAAAATGTACGCTAAGTGAAAGCGCGGAAAAACCGATGTCAAAATGTATTGCATTACTTATTACTTTTTAATGTAAAAAGAGTATGCGTGCATATGAAAACAAGTAATGTAAGATTTTATTACAGTTCTACTGAAATATAAAAATATCGATTGAAAAAAAATTACAAAATGGATGCAACATGAGGCATGTATGCATTCTTCTCTGCGTATTCTTTGAAAACGTTAAGTGGCAGAAAATAATTTATTAGCTATGCAGAACTTGAAATGTGAGTTGTGGTGTTACGTAGCAGCTGTTTCCCGCACTGTTGAAACATTGATGAATCTTCTAACGTACCTTAATTGAGACATGGGTGAAATGAGTGAAAAGTGAAAAAGAAATTCTCTTATATTCGCGGACTAGTGAAGTCTATAAACTCATAATGCAAATTGTTTCTCAAGCAGATAATTTAGTCTATTCTTAGCTATTAATTTCAGTTTTCCTAAGTTAAAATAGTTTTTAAATTTATTATTTTTTCTTAACTTAATATTTTTATTATTGTATATAATTACACAAATTATAAAAATAAGTAAAGTAGTACAAATTTTGCAATTCAATAGAATAATACATTTTTAAAAACTTTAATATATAATTTTGCATATATAATTCATTATTTAAATTCACATTTCAGCAAGAATTTTTAACAATAAATAATTATAAGTAAACTATAAATTGACTAGATAAATTATTAATAAAAAAGCTTGCGGTTTTGATTTATGATTATGGGAAATAATTAAGAAAAGATATAATTAAAGTGTAATAATGTTTAGGAGATATCCCCTCAAATTTTCAACAATAACTTAAAAGTTCATTTGGCATAAGTTGGGGAATTAAAATGTGCAATGGAATCCAATATGCAAGAGGATTTCAATGGTGATGTACAATAATAAATATACATGCATGAGAAGAATTTCTGTAATATTAGATTCTCGTTTATATATAGCGTGTATGTAAGTAGGATAAAGTTGCCGAAATTGTACTGACTCCTAAATTGCACTATTACTTATATCGACATATTCCCACTTTAATAATTATAAAGTAATCCTGAAAATTTCAAAATGGAACTTGAATGGACTGTAGTTAAAAATTTTGTTGTGTGACGACGTACTTCTGCAATGCAGAAATTGTTAACAAAATTTTTTAACTGTAGTCTGTTCGAGTTCCATTTTAGAATTAGAAAGATTACTTCATAATTGAAATAGGAATATGATGATATTTTTACAAAATTTTTTAATTGGTGAGTTGATGATGACAAATGTTAATAAAAATTGTAACTAAAAAATGGAAAATAATTTATTTATATGAAAATGATAAAATGATTAAAAATAACCAACCAACCAAGATCTTTGAAATCGGTCTCTTGCATTTTTTTGTACAACTAATAATTTTGATGATACAATAATTTAAATGTTTGCATGAGCGACGTTTTTTATGAATTTCTGCAACTTACAAGCGTGTATAACTTCACCAAAAAAGATCTAAATTTTTTTCGCGAAACACATGTCTCATGTTTTTATCTGTAGAATATGTCAGCAAATTTAAAAAAAATAATAAAAATGACGATGCTTGAAAAGCGCTCGGTTTGACATGGAATGTTTTAAATACGAACCGAGTCAAATTATTAGTAGTATTTTCTCAGATCTTACGCGTTTATGTAATATATTATTCAATAAAATATTATAAATATTCAACAAAATTAAAAGTTAAAAATTATCTGTTTTACCTTGCAAAAATAGGCAAATTACAAGATAGAAGAATTTCGTCAAAAATCATTGTATCGAGATATTTAAAAAAGCATTTTATAGCATTTTATAGCTTGAAATTTGTATTTTTTTGATCGGTACTTTAGAAAACGGTATAACTGATATTTTATGGAGTTACAGAAACATAAACGAAGATATCATAATGTTGTGAAATCACAATGTTCTTTTTAAAAAAGATAAGTTGTATAACATCTTTCATTTTATCAATAAACCTAGTTCATAAAATTTCTCTGATCATTTTTAGGCTTCTGACTACTTACATGATGTGTGTTTCTTAATATATGAGTTTATTTGTCTTTCATTCTTTGCGGTTGTATTTCTAAACATAACATCTCTAATCTAGCAGAGGAATACAAGAAGAATGCAGCAAACAGGAAATTCATATTGCTGCAACTAAGTCCACATTGCACAATAACATAGACTTGCATAACATAGATAAATATTACAAATGGCGTTTCAGTAGGAAGTGGATACAATTCTTCAGAAGGAAATTTTCTCAAAGTAAATGTCGGGATGTAACAAAAAGTGGTTATTGTTGAAGATATTGCAACAGATATAAATAACAAGGCATAACGATTTATGATTTTGCAGAATAATCTTTTCATGGTCGTTGAAAGCAAGAAGAAAATTCTATATCTCTTTCAAAATATGCTAAATTTAATTAATATTTTTAGTAATAAGCTGATAAATATACATTTAAGTAAGTAATGTTAAAGAAAAGAATCACATACTTCACTTCATCCGAAGAACATCCCATGGATATATAACGTCCACGATAATATCTATATGTAGTATCATAGATATTGGCTGCGTTCAGCGGATTAAACAGTTAAGTGACCGTTCGCTGTTATTGGTGTATTCTTTTAGATTATCCGAAAATGCTGATTATCACCAATCAGTATTTTAGATCTGGAAGAATACATCAATAGCAGCAAACGCTCATTTAATTATTGAGCTTGCTAAACGTAGCTATTGTGATATCCGTGCGACATCCCACGGATTGTGCTGTATAAGAATATTTTTTCCGAAATATAATTAAGTAGGTATCTTTGAAAAAATGTTAACCATGTATCTAACCATTATTCATATTATCGAGTAATAAATATAATCAAGATATCTCTCTCTAATTTTCATATACTAAAAGAAAAGTACTTGATTATATAATTGTATATTAAAATATTATGTTAAGAGTTTTATTTTTGTAGTTATTGTTATAACATTAGTAGTATTATATACTTATACAAAATGAGTTGTAATTTTATAATCGTTTTCATATATTCTTTTTGTTATATATATAATCATGTTTTCTTAATATAATATTTTACTATGCAATATTATATAAAATCATAAATATTAAAAAACTTTTTTCTCAGTAGTAGGTAATATTACTACTAAATAAATTATTATGAGTAATATTATTATTATTATTTTGATCATATAGTTATAAGAAGACTATTTTAAATAGAATGCGCATATACACTCTTGTGTGTGTTTTTCGTTCTAAATATGAAGATGTTGCTTAAACTCCATCCATACAAGTAAATTCCACTAAAATATTTATTATTAGCGTTACATTGGCTGCGTTCGAAAATGTGTAAGGTTAAACAAGGACAAGATGAATCTAAGGCATCGAACGACATTTCTAATCGCAGCCATTATACTGATATTCATAGCACGCATAATGTATGACAATTATGTTCAAAATGTTAAAATTGCAATTTATTTTCTAAGAAACGTACGAATTTGCCGATATCAGCATCCAGTCATATACTACGACATACTATTATATATTTGTAAAAAATGAAATATCTGAAATATAAATTTCATATATAATAATTTCTTCATTATCTCAACAATTCAGATCGATTTGCAAGAATCAAGAAGCACCATTTGCCCTTTGACGAATAGAATATTTTTAAAGGAATTGGAAATGAGAGTTAAATGTAAATCAATAGTTCATATGTTATGAACTATTATATATATTATATAAAAATTGTGATTGTCATAGGAATATATAATGTCAAATAGTTGATTAATAAATTATTCCATCTAGAAATAAATAATATAATATCTAAAAATAAACGGTATTTATTCAAGTGAGTGATTAGTTGCACTGATTACAAACAGAAACAACATTATACAGGATATCATCTGAATATTTTAGTTTGAATTTAGGGAAAAACTTAATTAATTCTGGGTAAAAGCATTTCAACACGTGCACAAATAGTTTTTTAAAAAACCTTTTATTTTTAGAAAACATAAAATGCTATTTTTGTACACGTCCGTTGTGTATATATTAAAATATTTAAAAATAAATATATATTAAATTCAATATGATGGTATATCTATTTTTTATTTATTTAGCAATATTTATGTGATTGATATTATTTTGATAAAATACACATAAAAGTCACGTATTGATTTGTAAACATAATTTTATAAAATAAATCATTTCAAATTGTATAAAATGTCTACTTGATTTGATTTTTTAATGCGGATTAAAACGGAACTTCGTAGCATTTATTATCTACAAGTTATCTACAAGTTATGATAACCGATGATAATGCTAATAAAGTTATCGACATCCGCTAGTATGATCGATCGAGTACAAACAAATAAAATAGTTTACAATCTTTTAATGCTACAAGTGATGTAATAATAATATCATAATAAATGTCAATTATTAAAAATTTAATAATTTACATTTTTTTATATACAAATTGTTTTATGTTACTTTACTAACAATAGGTAATATTACTTTTGTCAATAAAATATTCTTTCAAGTGGTTGACGTATATCGTCAGGCGATTAGAGACTAATAAATCAATAAATGTGGGAGTAGCCAGCATCCATATCTTTTATATAATATTTATTGCTATAATTTAATATAACTTCCGATTCTCTAACTAATTCACAATTGACAACTTATGTCGACAAAAGTTTCGAAAACATCTTTCCAAGTTTGCAACTTGGTGGCATTTAACCATTCAGCTGTTCGCACTAATGCAAACACAAATCTTAACGCGACGTACTATCTTCTCGGCAACAAAGTACTCTCAGCTTTCATAACTTCGGCTTATACGAGTTCTGTTAATTAGTGCGTTGCACCACTTCCGGTATTATCCCGTTGTGATTTCATTTCGGGTACTATAGTCGCGCGCGAAGTTATGACACGAAGTAATGGATTCTCAGATCATAAAGAGTGTTCTCGAAATCCTCGAATAAGCTCTTCTACAAAACATAAAACCTGGCTGCTTAAAGAAGCATTTCGAATTTGCAATGCACTCTGAGAAGGCGCATTCGCGTGCATTTCTGATCATAACCCACAGAAGTTTGAGATCGTATTAAACTTTATATCACTATCCACCGAAGGAAAAGCTTTATGTATGGCTTTGTACATATTGTCTTGTAGCTACGTTGTGGCAAATTTAGGAATAACATTGTTATACTCAGGGCATACTTTTTTTTTTAGATCAGCGAATCTTGTTTTATTATTGTTTACAGTGTTTTGTTCTAATATAAGTTAGCAAATGAAACTGCAATATTTTTCTGCAATAATTTTATTAATTGTATATTATTATACAGAGTAGATTCATTGAATTCTTGTTATTACATTATAAAAGGATTTTGCAATCGATGTGCCACAAAAATTTTTAAAAGAGAGAAAGAAGTGAAAAAATTTAAAAATAATAAAGCGGTGATAAGGTGCCAAATAATATTTAAAAATTATGAAAATTATCTAAATTATTATATTACAGGTATTAAATTCTGCATACAACGTAAGTATTATGCAGATATTATCTGTTAAAAATTTGGAGATGATCAGAAAAATAAAAATATTAAAGATTTAATAATTAAAATACTAGAGAAAGCTAAAAAATTGAAATTACCGAAATTTTAATTACGAAATTTTGATTAAAAAAAATAGAATTTTAACCAAAAATTTCTAATATTCTAAATATTAGAAATTTGATAAACGGTTATTTGATAAGCGGACTACGTTACACATGAATGCAGTTGTAATTAAAACTTTTATTTGGCCTCTGATTCAAAATCAATTTCAGTGAATATTTGAAACGCAACCATTTCGGCGTTCTCTGATACATTGAGAAACTTTATCACCGATTGTATTTTGGTTGATACGACACAGCGGTTTGTTCGTTTCGATTGCTTTTGTGTTCGCACCGTGCAGTAACATGAATCTTCTACAGTTGTATAGCACACAATATGTAGATAAAACAAAATTTGTAAAACAATTATGATTTTAATTTTCTTGTACATACAAGATAATTCGATTCTTACTGCAAAAGATATTTAATATGAATAATTTAATATGAATGATTGTTGAAAGCTTAAATTATGTTAAAATGAATATTGTATATAAAAACTAAATTATTATATTTAACACCATGTAAAATAAATATAATTTTTAAAATTATTTATTATAAATAAGGAACATATTCAACATTGAAGAATTTACATGATTTATGTGAAAAAAAGAGAATAATTGTAAATTCATAATTTATGATTATTTTGCTGTAAACTTTTAAGTTTATTTTTATAATTTTATTATAATAATTTAAATTAGGAATAGGATTACATATTTTTTCAAGATTAATTGTCAGTTATTATCAATTATATATCAATTAATTTTTATCTAAAAAAATGAATTATAAAATTGCTATTATTCTTATATTTTAAATATTTTTAAATATTATAATTCACATTATTCAATTTAAATTATATACTTTTTTGTTCGCAAAAAATTTATTTAAATAAAATTTTAACATTTGTAAAAAAATTTCACATAATTATTGTACTTTTCTTGTAACTATAGTAACTTATCCTGGTGTGTGATAAAATATATATTTAAATATATTAACAATAAATATATTAAATATTAAAGTACATAGCTAACAAATTGGCAACATATCGCGTATATACTAAAAATAAATACAATGCGATGAACATGAGTTATATTTACAAAAAACAGTCATATTTCATATTTGATCGATTCAGAATTTAACGCACGACAGGCTACTAGCAGGACTCTCGTTAACAGCAGGTTACAAAACTGGATTGACGAATTAATTATCGAATACATATTAGCCCGCGTCAACATCACTGTTGTTGATTCTCGTAGGTTTATTGAGTGCACATTTACAAATTAAGGGCAGTGTATGGTGATGTTTTGAGTTTGGTTGCATATATTTTTTTATCTTTATTTAATCAAATATTTATACCTAATTAATAACGCATTTTAAACTATATAATTTTAGTTTACAACAAAATCGGCGATTAATACTAACGCATGTCAATATTTCAATTAGTTGCGATTGGTCATTATTGAGTAAACTCTGCTTCCTTAGAACAGTACCTGCTGTACAAACAAAAACTTTTATTATAGCAATATATTGACGTTACATGTATTTTTATTAAAATGTTATGTGATGTATTCTGTTGGTCGAAATGAAGAGATTCAAGGAATATGAATATAGCTATTAATTCTAGAAAATTAATACCATATAGTAAATATGTGTGCACGCGTCAATACATTTTACATTTTAAAATTGAAATTTTTAGAAAGATTGCAAAATCAAAAATACTACAGAATAATACATTTTTAAAAGATATTATAAAAACAAATTACGGTTTTATAACTTTCAATAATTGTATAATAATAATTTAGATACGTAAGATATTCATAAGCTAAGATTTAAATGATGCAACTAACGCTACGTAGATTACTAATGCTCATGTAAATAAGTAGCTTCTTAATGTGCTCGAGTTTTTCGATGCATAAGCTTCGTTTCATGGTAGGAGAGTGCTAAGTGTTTAGCAAAACTCTTTACATCGCAGTAATCATGTACACATATTAATTGATCACAAGGCACGTATATAATATTAATGGAATCAATGGAAAAAATTTTTTTTTCAATTATGTTTGCGTCTATAAATTAAAAAAATGTAATTATAATATATAAATATAATATTACGTCGGGGAAAAACTTTTTTCGTATTTAAAATAATTTTTTTGCAAAAGTTTTTCATTTGTTGCGAAATTTTCGTTACAATTATATCATTCGCTAGAGCAAAATTTCAGCTTTAAGAATTTATTTTTTTAAATTGCGGTATGATAATTTTTATCGGAGTTATGAGCAATCAAAATTAGAATGCTCCTTTACTTAATTCGCGAATAACTCAGTAACAACAAATTAACATCTTTAAGAAATGATTTTGTAGAGAAAGCTTCAAGCTTTCACGATAGGTAGTCGTAAAATTTTCGTAAATTTTTTTTTAACACGTGAGAGATCTCCAAAGCAAATTTTTCATCTTTTTCAGCTCGTAGATTTTTAAATTAGCAAACTCACAGAAACTCAAAAAATATAATCTTTTGTAAATAGAGATTTTGAGCTTTAAAACTCTTTTTTAAAATTTAAATTTTGTTCATTTTTGACGAAAATATTGTATATACAATTTTGAATTAAAAAATGCGAAGAAATTTTTTTCAATATATCGGCAACATTTTATAAAGGAAATAAATTAATCAATTGATATCTGAATGAAAAACTATATTTATATTTCATTGCTAGCGAAAAAAGCTAAAATGAGTCTTAATTTTGCTTAAATAATAGTTTAATAATAAATTAGAAATAATTTGATAAAATTATTTCTAATTTATTATTAAATAATGTGATAAAATTATTTTGTTATTTCTGAATTTATAAAACTTTTGTTATTTGATAATTTTAA
>Ga0157364_1006016_pt1 | contig 12410 bp, 10 predicted proteins | sample AttsexASBM2_FD_111476 | JGI IMG/M metagenome (GOLD analysis project Ga0157364, IMG submission 111476) | Fungus gardens microbial communities from leaf cutter ant in Ribeirão Preto, State of São Paulo, Brazil - Atta sexdens ASBM2 | ecosystem: Host-associated > Fungi > Mycelium > Unclassified ...
CGTACATCTAGTTTTGCAACATCTCTTTTGTGAATCAAGACGCTGTATAAAAAATTTTGTGAATATCCGTGAGAAGTCTCATTTCATTGGAGAAGTTATCGTCAACAAAAATGTCCGGATTTCAATCGCATCCTGTAGTCCAGACTTTATCTATTCACCATTCTATTCGTATGTATAGGTATAAAATATCGACAAAGGTTTATTTTACTCGACACAGACCAATCCAACCAATTCCATAATATTCTGCTAAATATATTTTATCTCTTTAAGAATATATCACTTAATCGTCGGTAGAAATGTTTACGATCCTTTTTTTATTTCGAATATTACGTAAAAATTTCATGTTTTTTCGTATCTTATCCTATTGAGAAAGAAATTATCGCCTTATCATGCTAACGATCACTCAAATCCGTGTAAAAGTTTTCGCTTTCATTTTTTCCCTTTCATGGCAAGATTACTCGATTAATCTCAAAAGTTCAAGATAATAATAGTTGCCAATGACACCAATGTGCCCCAGTAACAACAGATCGATCCTGTTATACGGGCATATTCACAGTCAATGTTCAGACGATAGTATACTCGGCGTGTCGTTGCGCCATATCGCTTGGTTACCGCGTGTGACATAAGGTATATTAATATTAGCACTGTCAGTATATCCGATTACTCAACGATATCCAATTATTGAGATAATTCAAGATCAATCTGACTCGAACAATATCCAGTTACATTTGCTTAAATTATCTTTCCATGTGCTGTTTTAAATATTCAAGATCTCATCGCTCATTTAATACTAATCTAATCTTGTCATCTACTTAATTAATATCGAAGATTACACTAAATGTAGAAAACTACGACAAGAATAGAATTATTATTTATGCATTTTTGTATGCAATTATGTTTCATTTATGTAAATAGCTATTCATGTGTCTTTAATTCTATAACGTGTTGAGCAATCTGAGTGAACTGCAGGGTGAATCGGTAAATTTATATTATTATATTATCTTTTCTTTTCCTTCTTTAATTAAGCTCTAGTTTATCCTAACATAAGATTTCAGTGATTTCAGTGAACAATTATATTAATAATATTTCAGCCTTGGCCACAAATCTCTATAAGTTGACGTAAATCTTTTACTATACTAACGAAAAATAAATTAAAAAACAATTTTATAAAAAAGAAAATTATTTTTATAACAATGTTAATATTTTGTTAATTTTTTTTTTATTATCGCTTCTTCCAAGAAAATGCAATCGAGGGCGCTTTATATTTAGGATTAAGTTTACAAAAGGGCTGTAGTTAACAAAAAATTTAGTTAATTAGAACTATTGTTAAGTTAGTTAATTAAGTTAACATAAGTGGTCTTATATGATTGTATTATTGGATTCAAATCATCGAGCAGATCGGACAAATTGGCGAAGTAGTGACGAATATTCGTGTTTGCTTTCGTAGCAGTCGACGCGCGGCGAGAGAGTTTGAACGACGACGCCGTGATCGCGGGTGTCGCAACTCCCGATTATCGACCACAGATGCAGGCCCACCATGGTCAAGGCGCAGCCGCGACCCAGGCGCGGTCGCCGCGATCAAAGCTGTCGGATTTCTTACATCTCTGGGTCAACAACATCCGACTACTTTACTCCTGGGGCAATCTAGAGAGCCTGACACCACAACTGCCCAGCACGATGGGTAATCTACAGAGCGATAGTAAGAAGAAGCAGAAGAAGAAGGATGCTGCGCCACCGATACCAACGTCCGCGTCCACCGATATCGAACCCGAGACAACGGAGGACCAAAGGAAGGAGAAGCGGGACCAACCGCCCGCAGTTCCGGAAAGACGTGATGAACCTCATGAGCCGATCAAGATCAGCTTTGAGAAAATGCATACACCGGGACATGTCAAAAGACCGGCACCGCCGCCACCGATGGTAGTGTTATCCAAGGTATGTATTTGGTACCACCTTTTTCTCTCAAGATGGATCAGTAAATTATCGATTGGATAAGAATTTTTTTAAAGACAGGATTCTGTAAGATGTTCCGTATAATATTTAACATACTGAAATATAGCTATTAAAATAAAATAAAGATATATAATTCGTCGCTAATTTCTCATGAAGCGCAATGCAGAAAAATCGAAATGTTGCCGATCGAACGATGTATAAGGAAAGAAATTTTATGCTTTGGAGGTGTCTCTGCCTTGAGTAATAGTCATAGTGTAAAATTGTTTTGTAATTAGGACACGCAGGAGAGTGTAGAGCCTGAATGTCGCAAAGATACTGTAATAACAGCGAAGCCATGCGTAACAACGACGGAGTCTTTCCGCTCAAGTACCACGACATCGACGACGACACCAGCTCAGACGCCGACGACACCGCAGACGATCCAGCTGCCACCATTGTTGGTGACCGATTCATGGCGTTTGGCGAATAAGAGCTTAGTCGTTACGGAAATGCCGACGCCGCCCAGTCAAGAATCCTCGAGCGATAGTGTCTTTACTGATCCCGGAGAGCTTACTATGAGTCCGGTCACAGCAGGCACGAGACCGGAAGTGATGAAACATAAACCGATTCTAGAAACGATCGATAATAAGGAAGAAAAAGCTTCGTTCATGATCTCGAAGCATAAGAAGATCCATCTCTCAGTGATGAGTCCCCGAATAAGTGAGAACGATAATTTTATTAACGCTTAGTAGAAACACATAATAGATCATTCATATCCTGTGTTTTTTTTTTAAATAATACAAAAAAGAACGATTTTGCTAAAATATCTGGAAAATTAGTTAGAGATACTGGTCTGAAAATAATTTTATTAGACCAAATTAAAATAATTATGTAGAATGCTTAAGAGAATAGTGGTCTCTATTCTTTTTTTTTTTAATACACAACCTTACAGATATTTTCTAAAGCTGTTAAAGTTATGTAAGGATCACATAATAATTTCTGCATACTTGTAAAGGCGATGAAAATTATTTCAGACACGAACGACTCATTATGTGTAATAATGAATCAAAAAAAATTATCATATATTATACCAAAGATTAATTTTGTAATTGCACACGTATCTTCTTACGTAATTGTGCAGAGCAATTAACATGCATTAAGAGATTAAATAAATCGATGATGACTCATAAAACCGCGTGTAATAGTCTATGCGTGTAATAGTCTATGCAATATGGATAAGTACGTGTTAAAACATAGATTTACGATATTATCGGTATAAACCGTCGTATCTTGTATATGATATGAAGATGATCTTTTTTAAGATTGGCTCACTTTTCACTGTCTAGAATGAGATTTCACTCCAAAAAATCTGGAGAGTAGATAGATTCAGTACTATTCTTTAGTAGTGAATAGAACGCAACTATAATAAGTCAATATGACTCACTCGCGTCCGGTTTCATTGTTGTCTCAAATAAAAATGTTTTATTTCTAGGCAAAACGTCGAGTGAAAAGAATGCGGTATCGGAACCGAGTTCGCGCACTTTACAGAGACGACACAGCGTTTACGAGTCTTCTGCAAACGAAAACAGAGTGCTAAGAAGAGTGGCTAGTTTGACCTTGGGTCGAAATAGCGCCAAGAAGAAAAGAAGCTCTAAAAGTATCATCTGTCAAAAGACGGATCGCTACAAGCAATCCGAAGGTAAGAGAAATGAGCGATCGAGATTGGAATTGTTGAAAAAAGACATATGTTGGAATTTTATATGATTTAATGATTATTAAAAATCTTATATTGAGAGAAGAGGACTTTTCAAAAATGTGAGCTTTCTAAAGGCTTCGGATCTCGCATCGGAAAACCGAAGCATATAAATGATGAAGCACTTCCAAGATAAAACATTTTTATAGTTCTTTATAGGTCAGCGTACGACCTAGAAGTCGTCATACACTGATGATTGCGAGTCTAACGCGAATCTTATCTCGTGACGGAAGAGAACGCGCGTGATAACATTGCGAAGGGTAAACACAGCGGTATACCTTTTGCTCACAGTGACGTAATGCACGAGAGACTTTCGCGAAAAATTGAGATGTTGTAAGACCAGTGGATAACGATAAATCGTCGTAATTAAGCAGAATTTGACGATAAGGATAATCAAACTCTTTCATCATTGGTGGCGTGTCGATTAGGTGTTTTCAGACGGCCACCAAATAATCTGTATCATTCGTGGCCGAGGTTATAGCGAATGATACGCGCGAATCAAACACGCTTGTTTGCCGATAAGTCTTATCGATGGGGCGGTTCGCAGGGTTCGGTTCGAATTCTTGTGTCTCTCATGCTTGTCTACGAGCGAGATGCGGCAGTTCTATGCGAAGCGCCGCGGTAAAATATCCGGAGTAGAAATAAAATTTGCTGTATAGTTGCGAGATGGAGAAGCATCTAACATCCCAATTCAAACGGACGTGAAATTGAAAAGTGATCATGAGAAAGAGACAAGAGCGCCTTTGCTTTCGCACGTGTACGACGCGTGTGTGTACATTTATGTGTGTCAACATCACCGTTGAGTACAAAAAGATATCTAACAGCGTAACTTTTTAAATTATAATTTAGCATAGATGAATTGATGATTTCGGCGGTTTTAAAAAAATCCCTTCGCAATCCACGACGTAATTAGAAGTTTTCTATTAGAAGTCATACGTTGTTTATTGACATTTTTATATAATATTCTCTTAAAAATTACATTAATGATAAAGCGATTAGAAGATAAGGAAGATAAAATCGTTCATCTTGAATATAAAACGAGATAAGAACTACACGTTGATAAAGAATCGCTCGTTGCTTTCATAACATGCATTATTAATTAGGATGGATCGCAAGTTCATAAAGATATAAGTATCGTTAATGCTTTGCTCATATAAAGCTTAAAGTTGAGATAAAACAGCTCGTCCAGAAATTTAATTAATACTCATGAAGGATTCAAGTGATAGCCAAGAGAGCAAAAATATTCTATGGTTTGATTGAAAAAAGTATTCGCCGAGCTTTATCATAATCTGAATAAAAAGGCTAATCTTATATTTTGTGTATTAATGGAATTTTCAGAACAAGAACTGCCAATTTGTTTGACTTCTGCGCTACCAGACAAAGATGCGAAGAAAAACTTTACATCCATGGTAAGATCCTGATTTCTATTCGTTTAATAACAATCAATATATCCGTCGTGATTACTTACTTTTGGAATATCTTGTTTTAATCAGATAGACCGGACAGACATCTGCGCTTTGCCAAATGAACTTCATTCAGCTCGAAAATCGAATCAAGTCTGCCGTGAACACTCCATGCTTAAGGATACTTATTCATACGAGGAAGAGGTGAAGAAGCTGAGAGATGAAATCAAACGACTGCGCGAGATATCTACAGACTATCAGATAATCACTAAAGGCCAGTCTACTCAAACATCACCAAGAAGTACATCACCAGTTGATGGAAACATTAGTGAAACAAGCAACTTAGATGCTGGATTATCAACAATCAGAAGTGACGTCACGAATCTCGATCAAGTCAAGATGACTCTTGCGCTTTCCTCCACATCGATCGACATGGTCGATCGATCATGTTTATCACATAGCAGTCAAGCAAACGCACTTAGTGAAAATCCAGCGTCGTATCCAACGCCGTTACCACCTCCATTATCATTGGAGACATTCTCGAAAAACAGATCTATAACGACGTCTTTTATCACACCGCCTCCACCACCATCGTCTCCGTTTACGCTTGCTACGTCGGTGCGTGACAGCGAAAGGACAGTTTCAGCATCATCGACAAAATTGATGGATGCTTCTCCTAGGATACCGCCACCACCGCCGCCACCTCCCCCCATGTCGGCGCATAGTACTATGAGTACATTGCCATCTCCGCCACCTGCCCCATCTCCACCACCACCCACGCCGATGTTGAATACTACAATACCTATTCCTCCACCTCCGCCTATGCAAGTCATCATAAGCGCGATATCTCCGCCGTCTCCTCTACAAAACACGATACCGCCACCGCCGCCTCCGCCACCACCTCCACCCCCATTTCCGTTCAAACCGGTGCAGAACGATGAGATTGGCATACCTCCTCCTCCTCCACCGCCACCACCTATGCTTCCTCAAAGTGTAATGTGCGAGATGTCTTCTATGAAAATTATCATACCTCCTCCGCCACCACCGCCGTCTACGCCGATATTAAACACATGCGGGATACCACCACCGCCTCCTCCGCCACCATCACTTGCGGGCGTTACTAGCGCGATACCTCCACCACCACCACCATTACCTGGAATGGAGCAGAATTTTATGACTGGTCCACCACCACCGCCACCGCCTCCAGGTATGCCTATGCAGGATGGTATACCTCCACCGCCTCCTATTGCAGGTTCAGGTGCAGGTCCTCCACTACCGCCTGTGGCACCACCGCCACCCCCGGGAGCAATAGGACCTTGTCCTTTACCCGCTCCACCGATCGGAGGATGGAATCCGCCGAGCCGAGCCAGTAGGTATAATGATTTCAAAAGTACGGGGTACTCTCGATAATTCCTTTTGTTAATCGAGAGTACACTGTACATTTTTTTTGATTTCAAGATTCCGATATTTCCACCGCGTAACACAAGTTCCTCCCTTTTGTAGTTATGAGAAAGCAACCTTTAAATCCTGATGTGCCTATGAAGCCATTATACTGGACGAGGATTTTGGTACCAGTTACTACAGCCAATCAAACTTCATCAAGTACTTCAGATTTATCACCACAGGTTAGCAAAAAACAAACATTATAATATAATAAAATTCGCTCTTGACATAAAATGATGATTTCTTCAAGAGTGGCTATTTTTTGTGTCTTTAGTTGCCTCTGTGGTTAGAACTTGCCGAGGAGGAGAATTTAAACATGAAAGAGTTCGCTAATCTATTTTCAAGGCAGGTGAGAGAAAGGAATCCGACCAAGAAAAATGAAGGGACACCTCTCAAAAGTTCTAAGATCCAACCTGCAAAAATATTAGACTCGAAACGCTCAAAAATGGTTGGAATCCTTGAAAAGAGTCTGCATATTGATTTTAGCGAGATCGAGAATGCAGCTTATAATTTAGACACGAGCGTGATTAGTTTAGAAGCATTGCAACAGATCTACGAAATTGTGAGTAAATCATGAGATAAAAATATTAAATATGGGAAAAAGTTCGTGGCGTTTTTCCCGTTACATCTAATGGGAAAAACGCCACGAACTTTTTCCCACACCTAATATAATTAAAAATCCAAAATATGTAATATATATTCGTAAATACACTTTTTTAATTTTCTGATAGATTAATTAATTTTCGAAAATTCCAAGTTATTTTGATATTTTGATATTTTCTGAATTGTATATTTTCTGATTTGCAGAAACCGACGCAAAAGGAAATAGAAGAAATTGCAGCTCATGAAGCAATTTTTCCAGACATTCCTCTCGATCAACCGGAATTATTTCTCAAACGGCTGTCCGGTATAAAGCACTTCTCTGAAAGGATAGCCTGCCTGATGTTGCAATCGGAATTCCAAGACGCGATATCATCAGTGTCGTATAAATTGAATAATGTGCGAACTACCTGTGATTTTCTGATCAATTCCGAGCCTCTAAAAAAAGTAATAGCGATCATATTGACTTTGGGCAATTACATGAATGGTGGAAATATGTTGCGCGGCCAGGCTGATGGCTTTGGCTTAGAAATCCTCGGCAAGTTGAAAGACGTAAAGTCCAACGTACCTGGCATCACCTTGTTGCATTACGTCGTCAATGCAAAATTGTCCCAGGAAAAAGAACATAATTTCGACGAGCTATTGCCTTTACCTGTGCCTGAATCGGCTGACGTAGAAGCGGCATCCACAATCAAATTCGATGAGATCGCTAAAGAACTGGATAGATTAGATAGAGAATTACAATGTGAGTGTTATATATAATATATATTCCAATTCTAGAATTGGAAAGAGATGAAAAACAAATTGAACCTTGGTTAACTGTGAGTTGTGGAATTAAGCTTTAATACTATCATACTTCAAAAAATTAAATTTTTTAACAATAAGTTAACAGTACAATTATTATTTTTTGTATTAATCCGAATCCAGATGAAAAAAATGGGTGCAAATAATGAAATTGTACTCATTGAAGTAATTGAACTTTTTTGTATTTATTCGCATTCGTTTGTTTTATTTGGATCAATTTTAAATATAATTTACATAAATATATATTTACATAAATATATACGATATATAAAATTAATTTGTTTTAGCGTGTGCACAAATGCGTAGTACAATTGTGGAAGCAGATCCATCTACATCCAAAATATTCAAAAAGAAAATAGATTCATTTCTATCAAGGGCGAATACCGAATTGGCGAGCGAAAAAGAAGATCTATTAGAGGCTAAAAACAAATTCAAAGCTGTGATGAAGTTCTATCAATTTATTCCTAAAGGCTCCACCCTGGAGACTGCAGAACCTTACGACTTCTTTAATCTGTGGCTTAATTTCTGTCGTGACTTTAAGGTATAATTTACAGCGTCTGTAATTATTGATCGAGCAAATTACAACAGATCAATATTTTGCAGGATATCTGGAAGAGGGAACAGCAACGAATACGAAAGGAACGACTGGAGGCAATTCGTAAAAAGTTCGAAAACAAACCCGAAGTTGTAAGAGTAAAATTAAATCCGCACGGATTGAAAGCAAAACTACAAAAACTCACGCATAAGAAGCAGACTCAAAGGTAGTCTTGTCGAAATGTCTACAAATTAATGATGAAGTTGGACAGTTTATACGTATAATCGTATTCGCTAAATTTTGAATTTCACAAATAATTCCATTTAGTACTCTGATATTCACAGAAAATTTATTTGTATATAATTTCTATTTCTATTTATTTATTATTTTCGAGTAAAATTGAATAAGATGATATTATTAATATTGTGAAAAAAAATTTTAGTTCAAAACGAGTAGATTGCTTTGTGCAAACTGCTATATTATTACTATATAGAATATGAAAAATGTATTTATCTGTTCCGCCTACAAAAACTTATTATAAATTTTGCGTTTATAAAATTATTTATTATGAAAAACGGCTTTTGAGAGAAAATTCATATTGCTCAAAAATAACAAGTAATTTTAAATTTACATTTCAATATTAGTTATATAAAAAAAATATTGAAGGCACTTGAAATTCATGCAACGAAATGTGATCGGTTTCCAAGTATGATATGGATTGCCGATCGTGAAACATCCTTAAGCCCTACGTCACACTACGCATTGGAGATTGAGGATTGCGAATTAGATATTATTTCAACCAGTCAGATAATTAATTTTAATTTTAATCCGTTTTGTTCTGATTGGTTGAATTCTACTCTTCAATTTGCAATCTTCATTATGACACGGGCTTTAGGTATCCAAACGATAAGAATTCTACGTTATATGCGAATATAGTTGTTACAGACTGAAATGTTAACAGTGCACTAAAACGACAATGTATACTTAAATAGACACAGTTGTGAAATTTATTAATTATTAATATCATATTAAAAAGAATATTGATATTTCTTACAAGTATATTGATAATCTGACGATAACTTTACGGGTATTGTGAACGCATTCCAATCTCTATATTGTTCCGAGCGATTTAGCAAGCGCATCGGAAAATGATGTTCAGTAAAAAAAGGCCATAAACAAGGTCTGTTCTTTTTAGCTGCATTTTCTTACATTGTTTGCATTTGACATAAAATAAATGACGCAAATCTTTAAAGAAAATTGTAGGAAGCTGCAGAAAAGGAAACTAAAGAGAATATACCTACATTATAATAAACGTCCATGATAATTCTAGAAGAAAGAAACTTTGTGCCTCGTTATACTATACATCTATTTCATCAGTTTTCATTACTCTGCGCTAAAGAATTTCATAAAAGAACATCGATTGTGATAATTATTGTTACCTATTTATTTATTTATTTATTTATTTATTCGTTAATATTAATTTATACTAGATTGTCATGGATTAATAAATAACAATGTATATAGAATGTTAATTATACGAATTATTTAATAAAAGTTTCTTTATAAAAAATAGAAAAAAATGTATTCATTAATATTTAAAATTTATATTGTACTACCTAGTTTAAAACGTAACAATTTTCGTATCGTCCAATTTGGTTTCATTTCTCGAATATTTGCATTCTGACTTAATATCTAGAAAATTTAAGTATCGTTTAAGTATCATAAAAATGTTAATTCTATTTTATGGAAAAAATTTATATCGTCCAAATACTGTTACTATCTAACAATCTAATCTATCAACCAGATCATTTTCTACTTTCTTAATCTAGGAATAATCACTACTGTTTTTATATTTCAGCAGCGAGCAAATATGAATTGTTGTAAAACTGATATTTCATTTCTCTTTTTGGATATATTTTCTTCCTTTTTTAAAAACTATTTTTTATGAATCGCAATAAAAAAGTGATATTAAATTAAACTTTTATTTTTTAGTAATACTGTTACATAATTAGTTATTTGCTTATTCTATTTAACATTTATTTGGTTTCTATTACATTCTTCAGAAAATGATTAGCTTCATATCTATTGATGTTCTCGAATATCAATAATGAAACAATGAACAATATACAATATATTGTCAATAATAGTGATTTAATTGAAGTGCAACAAAAACAACTTGGGCAATTTTTACGTAAAAAGTGGCTACTTTTATATAAGTTAAAGTTTATTTACATACTATCATGATTATACAACTTCTGATAACATCAAGTGTTGCTGGTGCGCTGGTGCTGGCATTATATTATTGTTTAGTGTTCTCTCAAAACGACAAGAACAGTTAAATTACATATTTCAAGATCAGCCACGATAAAATTCATTGCCTTGATACTCGGAATTGATTCTTATCGGTACGTAAATTTAATATAAAAGAGGTGAATTATCGAAATAATATTTAAATATATCATTTCGAATATATATATAAGAGAAATAGAAAAAATATATATGATTTTTATCAGACATTCCATATATAATTCTTTTACATTACCGTTTATATGTTTTAAATTAAAATGCATGAAAATGCATTTTAGATAAAATTTTTCGAATTATTTCCTTTTCCTCTTTTTAAATACAAAAATAAAGATTTATTTAAACTAATCTTGTACTTAATATCTTGGTTTTTTTAACGGAAAAAACACATACTTACAGATGTACATAATGATAAACGGCATGACATTCTTAAAATTGTTACTAAAAAGCAATTTAATATTCTTCGTTACGACAGCTATTGTTATCAACGAAAATTCAAAAGATAATCAGTTTAATTATCATCTACCACACAATATAATAGCATTGCATTATGAGATCAAACTAACACTTCCTACGATTGTCGAAAATTATATTTTCTATGGCGAATCCAACATTAACATTATTGTACGTCATCCTACGCAGGAAATAAATTTGCATTCAGTGTTTGTAGACATAAATAAACAGGCTACATTAATTCACGAAATACCAAAAAAAATTTATAAATCATCGACTTATTCTTGTCATTATGGATTTTTTATTTGTACCTTTCATTTTAATGATTTGATAACGATTGGGTCTTATATGTTCAAATTGAAATACAATGGTACTATAAGTGATCGCGAAAATGCTGATGGCTTTATCATAACTTCATATAAAGATGATGAACGGAATTTTAAGTGAGTACACATTAAAATATTAAGAATATATGTTATGCTGTGTGTATAAACACCGTTCAATGCAATTATATCATTTAATGAGATCTATATTAGCTTTGCAAGTGTTTTTGAAAAATTAATATAACTAACTTGTAACATTCCGATTTCCGTTATATGTTTAATAATTCGAAATTACTTTCGTGCACAGAATAATAATCTAATAGAGGTCACAAAGGTGTTTGTATTTTATTTTATTTTATAACAATTAGTATGTAATTATACATAGTACTAAAATCTAGTTTGACCTATAGTTGTTTTAATGTTATTACTTTGTCTAAATATTTGTATGCCAAATTTATTAATAAAATATATTGTTAAAATGATAGGTGGATTTACTCAGCAGGTAACTTTCAGAGTACTATCGGAGTGCAATATGTATTTCCAGTTATAAATGATTTAATGTTTAAGGCCACATTTAACATCACCGTTGATTATCCTAAAACTTATACTGCTTTATCAAATATGCCAGTAATAAACAGAAAGAGTATTAAAGTTCATACAATGAGGGCAAATTTTCAAACTACTCCTGCAATGCACCCCTATCTTATCGCAATTATAGTGGCCGATTTGGAAACGCTTTATACTAAGAAAGCATACGTTCCGCTGTGGTACAGAGATTTAACAATAGTAAGACAGCTGTATTTTGCTCTAGACGTTGCTGAAACTACTACTATATATTTGAAAGATAAATATTTCCGGAA
>Ga0157364_1006017_pt1 | contig 12409 bp, 18 predicted proteins | sample AttsexASBM2_FD_111476 | JGI IMG/M metagenome (GOLD analysis project Ga0157364, IMG submission 111476) | Fungus gardens microbial communities from leaf cutter ant in Ribeirão Preto, State of São Paulo, Brazil - Atta sexdens ASBM2 | ecosystem: Host-associated > Fungi > Mycelium > Unclassified ...
TCAAACTTTCTGTTATCCCAACTATATAACATTTTTGCTATATACTTTTCTGGTAATTCTTCTTTTCTAAGATCTCTTTCCTCTAGCCTATCTAACTTCTCTTGTCTTCTTACTTTTGTATTCATTCTTCTCTTAAATTCTTCTACTGTTTCTCTTATATTCTCTAAATCTTCCTCTTTCTCCTAGATATCATTCTTTGCTGTAAACCCCTTTTAATGTATCAAATACTTTATTACTTCTTGTACTTTTTTTTTGTTTAGAATTTTTTCAACTTTCTATTTGTTAGGAACAGACCAGTCACTGAACCAGTTATGCTAAAAGTGCACAATGTCAAGCTTAGCTTTGACATCTAGCTAGTACTATATATGTACTTTATACTGTACTCCTGACACTATTCTTCTACTTTATCAACTTCTACTAGTTTTGGTTCTTCTACTTTCTGTCTCTTTACTGGTTTCCTATACTTCATTACTCTACTAATATTAACCACCAAATAAATTCTCATAGAGGTCAGTAACTTTAACTTTACTACATTCCTTGACATAACTTTTTCTATTATATAAGGCTCTACATATCATTCTGTTAACTTTTTTACTGGTCTTTCTTTAAATACTAAATCTTTTGAACTTGACATTACTTTGCTTCTCTTCTTCCATTCTTCCACTTCTCTTTTTCTTCTGTCCACTTGCTTTTTTATTTCTTCTTGCATTCTTCTTAATACCATCTTTGCTTCTTTCTGAACCTTCTTTATTCTTTCCACAAATTCAGTTGTTTTCTTTACTTTTCTTTTTCTTCTAATATTCACTCCCATTCTCAATTCTCTCTCATAATTTGCCATGAATGGTAATATTTGTGTTGCTACATGAACTTTGTTGTTTACTACAAACTCTACTGTTGCTAACCACTCTAGCCAATTACTCTGTTTATGCTTTGTAAAAAACCTTAAGTACTGTTTCAACTCTTGGTTTATTTATTCCATTTGTCCATTCTTTTGTGGGTGGAATACTGTTGATAACTTTGTCTTAATCTCTAATATTATTACAACCCAAAGATCTTGGAGTAGGTCAATGAATAGAATCTTGTATTAGAATTAACATAAGATAAGAGATCTTGATAGAGAACTCTGTATAGGATTGTTTACCTTATATACCAAGACTAATGGTCTATGCTCCACTACTTTAGCCTACCCTAAATAAGCATGTGTTTGCCTCTCAAGGTCAACATATATTAAATATATTATATAATATTATTTTTTTAGAATTTTCTTCCACTTTCTATTGTAACATGTGATCATGTGACTAATGTGTGACACATAGTCACGCCAATGTGACAATTTGTGACAGTGATGATGACATTATGTTAAACCCTAACCTTAGTTTCCAGAAAATGAAAATAAAAGGAAAATAAGATAAAAATGAGAAGAAAATTGAAAATAAATAAAGTTCACCATCTTCAACTCTGAAAAATATCCTATTCAACTTCTTTATCAATTCTGCTACAAACTGAGGTTTTCTGTCACTAATCACACTCTCAGACAATCCATATAACTTTCATACATTGTCTCTAAATAGTCTTACTAATCTTTCTGCTGATATTTCTTCTATTATTGCCACAAAATATACTATTTTTGACAATCTATCACACATCACTAGTATTGCATCTTTTTCTACTACTAATGGTAACTTAGTAATAAAGTCTACCATTAAGAGTATTTATACCTTCCCAGATACTTTGCTTATTATTAACTTTCTTACTAGTATCTTTGTTTTATTTTTCATTCTTTGATATAAATCACACTCCTCCACATATTTTCTAATATCTCTTATAACTTCTAGCTACTAGTAATTCCTCATTACTAACTCTGTTATCTTATATCTATCTTATGTTCTACTGTCAGCATATCATGATGTAACCAGATTATCTCCACTTTTAATTTCTCATTCTTTGTTATATATACCTTTTTCTTCTTTAATATTGAATCTCCCTTAATCTCCCACTCATCTCCTCTTAGATTTTTTACTCCTACCTTCTTCATTTCTTCTATTACTTTTACTACTTTGTCTTTTTCTCTTGTCCTTTTTATTTTTTCTTTTAATTCTTCTTCTGGTCCTTCCACCATCACTTCCATCATTTCTTATATCCATTCTTCTTTTATCAACTTCTGATTTTTGTTATCATTCTCTGTTCCATTCTTCCAATCTAGTCTCCTATTCAACTTATCTGCTTTCTTTATTCTAACTTCTAGTATATGCTTTAAAGTAAAATCAAATCTAAACAAGTATAAAGCCCATTTAGCTTGTCTTTGATTCAACTTTTGTGCTTTTATGAAATATTCCAAATTTTTATAATCAGTCCAAATTTATCATAAATTCTCTTAATTTCATTGAGAGATTTGAAGAGATATGCTACTGGCTTCCACCATCTATTACTACATTTCATTGATGATATTCCTTCGTAGCATAATCTGACATATCTATCTCTATCCTTATCTTTCTATCTAAATCCAGTACTACTAATATTGGTTCCATTGTTAATCTTTTCTCCAATACCTTAAATAACTTTTTCTGTCCAATCTTCCGCTCCTATTTCTAATAATGGTAGGAATAGAAAGTGAGGAGAGATATGATGAACTGGTGGAGGAGATATTAAGAAGGTTGGAGGGAAATGATTTGTATATGAAGCTAGAGAAATGTAAGTGGAAAGTAAGAGAGATAGAATTTCTAGAAGTAGTGATTGGGCTGAAAGAAATAAAAATAAAGGAAGTGGAAGTGGTATTGGATTGGCCAGCTCCAAAGATGGTTAAAGATGTGCAAAAGTTCTTAGGACTGACAAATTACTATAGGAGATTCATGAAAGAGTTTGTGAAAATAATGAGGCCATTGTATAAGTTGACAAAGAAAAAGTATTATATTGTTAATGAAACTTCCCACTTTTCCTGTATTAATCTTTTAGTAACTTATTCATCATAGCCTGAAATGTGACCAGAAAATTTGTTAACTCAAAAAACATGACTGTTGATTCAAATGACTCCTCTGGTGTTGTAAAGGCTACTTTCTACTGATCTCTCTCTTTTATTTTCAAATTGTTATACTCCTATCTTAAATCTATTTTTACAAACACCTTCTTGGTCCTAATATTCTTAATAACATCTGAAATAAGTGGTAGTGAATAATTGTTCTTCACCATTCACTTATTAAAATACTAATAGTCTTGTACCATTCTCTTTTTTCTTTTCTTCTTTCCTATAAAATATACCAGTACTATTTTTTCTCTGAACAAGAGATAAACTTTCTCTTTCCTTGGTATAAATATCTCCTTCAGTTCTATTATATGATCCTATATCTTTTTTGTTAGTATTCTTTTGCTTGTTCTCTTTCCAAAAATCTTAATCTATTTATGGGAATGCTCTGGCACTAACTTCTTTGCTTCCTCCTCTGATTTAGTTGTTTCTTTTTCCTCATTCTAAATTTCCCACTCCTTTGTTACTCTTTTCACTTCTATTATCTTACTTTTCTTTTTCTTCTCTTCTTGTTTCTTTTTTTATCTTTCTCTTGTCTCTTCTACCCAAACTTCTCCTGTTTTGGTCTTCACTGCTTTCTATATTCTTCCAGACATCTTATCATCTTTACTTTCTCTGTTTTCCAATCAATCTCAGGGTTATGGTGAGCTAGTCATAGTATCTCCAAGATTACACTCCACTTCTATCTACCAATCACATCTATCTCTGTTCTTTCTCTATGCCCTTGATAATAAATATTTACCTCCACAATGTTTCCTATTGGCCTCTTTTTATTAAATGTTCTATCCACATTCTTTACATAAATAGGCTTCTCCATTTTCTTTAATTTAAACTTCTACTTTTGTGCAAACTCTAAACTTATCACTAATTCTGTTACTCCACTATCCAACAATGTTTCTATTTTTATTTTTCTTACATCTACTGATTTCTCCTTTTCTTCTTTCTTGGTATTTTTTTTTCTCAAAATAGACTTTCTATCTTTCTTAGGTTCCTCTTTGTCTAGAATACTAGCTTGTATTATTCTATTAGCTAGTACATGGAATTTATTACAAGAGTCTTGTTGTAACAACCACTCATAGTATGCTGACTTCAGCAAAGCTCTTAGTAGGCTATCTAGTAGTGGGGATTACAAGAGAACTCAACAAGGAGCCCTCACTGCATTGCTCCTCTATTTATATAAATATAAGGTGGTCCATGCTACAACAATAATTATCTGCCCTTATATCCATACATCATCCTCATGTCCTATTACTCATCCACATGTGTTTTTCTTAAGGCCACTATGCTTCCTACATATGCTCTGATGTCATACTCTTAATCTCTGCTGTACATATGTACATTATATGTACACCATAAGGAACTATAGTCTCTTGACGTCATCTCTAACCCTAACTCCTTCTAGACTGTTCTAGCCTCTGTCACATGACTTCCAGGTCACGTGCTCTCCATCTGTTGTAGACTAATAATTACTACTGTCCTATATCTGTTCTAACCCTAACCCTACCTGAAGTCTGTCCACACACTTGTCTTATAACAAGTCTAGTTAAAGACTTCTAGACTTTTCTTCTCTTTTAAATTGTTTGAACTGTTCCAATTGCTTCTATATTCTATCCTCTTTTCTTGGCCCACTATTTTACAATTTCTACAATTCCACACAAGATGGCCAAATTCTCCACAACTATAACAATTTCTTCTTCTGTTCACATCTATTGCATAGAGAAATCTCCTCATTCTATCTTCTCTTCCTCCTTATCCTTGTTGGGGGTTTCAGACCACTATTATGTTGGTTCTTTTTACTTCTTTCATTGAAGCAGGCCCTGCTAGCACCTGTTATATTTTTTGCCTCCTAGACCATATCTGAGATAGAGATAGTTGTGGCTTGAACCTCTTAATTACTTTCTATTACTTTCTGTTTCTGTCCCTGATTTCTACTCTCTTTTCTTTCTCTCAATCTTTTTTCTTCTCTCCTGCTCTTTTTTTTAGTGTCTATCTAAACTAGTGGCATGCTTGTATCACTGTTCAATACTTGTAGGAGGCCTTTTCACTTCTATTAACTTCCTTCTGATTACCCTATTCATTTCTTTCTTAAATTCTTCCACTGATGCTCTTCCTTCATATTCACTTTTTTTTGCTCTTCTTCTGAATTCTTGAACAAACTCCTTCATTATCCTTCCTTTCTGCTCAACATTTTTGAGTTTAGCAACTTTGACTGACTTCTCATCTTCTTCACCAAATTTCTTTTTTAATTCTAACAAAAACTTTCCTACCAATTCAAATTCTATCTCTTCTGATTTCAGATCTTCTAATATATTCTCTTTCCACATATCCACTGACTTTCACTATACATATAACAGTACCAACTGAATTTTCTCCTCCACTGCTGCTTCTCTCATCTTCATCCTCAAGAATAAACTCTACTACTCTACTTACTTTCCCACTAAATACTGGTAGTTTATCCACTTCTATGTTAGGGCCAGTGTTGGACTTCTCTGCTGCTACTCTCCCTTTTCTCACTATGATTGCCTGCAATGTTGCTATCTGTCTCTATTATATTCTTATCTGCTTCAATAACTGATTAATATCATATTAACTTATAATATTGTTGTTCTTGTTGTAAGTGGAAGATAAGTAGATAGATAATAGTAATGATGGTGGTGGTATGGGTGGTGACAATGTATAGAGTGGTAAAAGAAAGGAACTGGTACTGGTCTTACTCTTAGACTCATATTCTGGACTTGAAATAATATCTGTTATCACAAATCCTCTGATATCTATGCCACTAGCATAGATAATACTCTACTTCAATTACCATCAATCTGAGAACTAGAGACTCTGACCCTATATTTCTTATCAACCTATGGAGTCAGAACAATAACTCTCATGGTAACTAGCTATTCTAAAGATGCACAGAGTAAATATTATTAGATTATCACTTCTATATTTAAGAATATAGTTATGCTGTATTATTCTTCAGTTTGAGAATTAACTTGAACTGTGTTGCACTTGTGCTCTTCTGTACAAACTTCTCTTCATCCAAAAATTACAACCATATGATATATAAGCTAGGTATAATATTCTCCATTGAAGCCAAGATTATCTTATTTATGTAACACTCACTTCTAGCCTTCCTCTGCCACTTGATCCACTAAGTTTCCTTTCTGTTCTATCTTCTATGCTATCACAGATAATCCAGTAAGTACAATTTACCTCTAACACTAACATCAGAAGAGAATTACTAGTTTTAATTGATTTTCAGGATGACTTCTACAGTATAAACTACCAGATTATATACTAGTTAGTATATCTAGGGTAGTTATTTGGAATGTAACTGCTAAGCAATTTATCTTGATTACTAGTGATTCTTAGATATTAAGGAATGAAGTTTTATAAAGTTGTCTTGGATCAGTAAGGACATTTGAGGTGGAATAGACATGTTTGATCTATACTAGAAGAAATTGGGGAGTATAGATGAGGGTGAGTGATTATTTATGGGTTGGGGTAGAAGAGGTTAGAATATAGGATATAACAGGTAGTCTATTAGACTATTAACTGACTGTAATCAATCAGTTATTATTATAAGAAATTGTTACAACCTTTGCTTAGAGCTTAGGTTACACTTTAGGCAAAGACTTGAGTAAAGAATAGAGAATTGTGCAATTGGTAAAGTATAAGAATACAGAAGTATGCCTATGCTATATATATAGAGTTAATATGAGGAAAAGGTCCACCACAAGGTAATCAAGTTATAAAACATAAAGATAGAGCAAGGACACAACACCTACTACATGAGGTGCTGACTGAGATTACTTCAGTGTAGCCAATCATATCATCATCACCCTATACCCTAGTCCATTTGAAGATATGAGGCATTAATTGTAACAATACCTTCTTTTCAGCTTTCATGTCCACATGAATCAGATCAATACTTTGAGTTCTCCAACCACATAAGTTGTCATAATTTTCTTTGTAGGACCAATGATTGCTTGTCCTTGATTGTTGACAGCAATGAAATATGGTTTGTGTGGAGGACCTTCTTGATATATAGATATAGAAAATCTATTTCATGAGGTCTTGGTATCATGTTTTTCTTCAACAAAGACCACTGCTATTTCTCTCCAGAATTCAGAATCTTGTTCTCCTCTAGAGCAAAGTGATTAATAGTATGGGAATAGCTTGAATAATCTTGTTTGTATCAGAGAATGTATGAACTTCATGTGTTGTTCTAAGTTCTTGATTTCATCATGTATGAAACTTGATTCAGTTGTCTTGGATAATGTGGTTCTGGATATGGTTACTGATACCTTGTATGGTTTGATTAGTATAACTTCTTCTTCTACTCCAGTCATCATGTTCTTTCTTCAATAGTTTAGCCTTGTCCATATTGTTCAGCTTCCTGGTGATGTATAGATTGGGAGAAGTTGGTGTGGTAACATAGTTGTTGGTAACTTAGTAAGACATTTGCTTTGAAGATCAACTGATGATTGTTGTGAACTGTTGAACTGGGATTTTACCCCTTCTCTTTATAGATTTCAACTCAAAATCCTTGATCAATAATCTTCAATTGCCTCTTTTGCATGAGGCAACTTTGTTTCTGCAATCTATTGATCCTGTTTATCTCTGTAACCCTTACAATGTACTAGGTATTGTGTTCTCTATCCTCATTTTCAATGCTTTCTAACTTCTTCAACTTCATATTCTTCTTCTTCATTAATAATTGTGGGTGGAGGTGCCAGTTCCATGTGTTGTCCTTTGAAATGTGGTTCCCTGTACCTTGTCAGCAAATCTTCATTGAACACATTATGAATCATCCATCCTTCTGGAAGTTCAAGTTAATATGCTCCTAGACCAATATTCTTTGAGATTCTAAAAGGTCCATATCTTTTTTGGTCCAACTTCTTTGAGGGTCTGTTCAAATAGATATTTTTGTTTTCCAACCACATATTGTCTCCAACCTTTAATCCTTGAGGATTCCTTCATTTCTTATCAAATTGCTTCTTTATATTCTTTTGAGCTGTTTTCATTGACTTTGTGGCCTCTTCCCAGCTTCTTTGTAGGCCTGTAAGAAATTCTTCTAATTTTGGAAACTCCATTTGTGCTACAAGGTTGCCTTTCCATGGATGTCTTCCAAAGTTGAGTTTAAATGGAGTTTATCCTGTTGCCATATATCTCTTATTATTGTATTGGAATTCTGCAGCTACTAGCTATTCCATCCAATTATTCTGTTGGTAGTTGACATAATATTGTAGAAATGTTCCTACTTCTTGATTAATCCTCTCTGTTTGTTTATCTGTTTGAGAATGATATGGTGTTGACAACTGTCTCTTAGTTCCCAATGCTTTCATGAATTCCTTCATAAACCTTGATGTGAATTGTGGTCTTATATTGCTCAAAATTTTCTTTGGTATTCTATGTAGTTTCCAAATTTTGTTCTTGTAGATCTTTGCTATCTATTCTAAAGAGATATTCATCATTATCATCTTTAATTGTATCATCTTTGTGAATTAATCCACTATAACTACTATGGCATCCATTCTATTGGATCTTGGTAATAGTCTGATCATGTCAATACTTATCTCCTACTATAGTCCTTGTGGAATCTCCAATAGATGAAGTTCTCCTGGTTTTTGTTGATGTTGGATTTTATTCTGTTAGCATTTTATACAACCATGTACATATTTTTTTAATATCCTCTTTGAGTCCTGGCCAACAATAGTTCCTTTTGACCAATTCTATCATCTGTTGTTATCCTGGATAACCTACATCTACAGAATCATGGTTCTCTTGTAAAATTTGTTCTTTAATCTTTCTGTTGTTTGGAATGTATATCTATCCATTCATGTAGGTTATTCCATCTTGCTCCCAGACTAGACTATCTCTTTTCTTTAACTCCTATTCCACTTCATGTTTTTTTGTATTATTTCTTTGTATTTCTTCCAATAGATCTGAATTTTCTGTTGTCTTGTTTTTTAACATTGTTATCTCTGCTGTTGTTCTCCTTGTCCACAATTCTTTCTTGAGCATATGAACATCCTTATTGTCTTCTTGTATATCTATTTGATCTTTTCTTGATAGAATATCTGCCTTTGTGTTCATTTTTCCAGGTATATGCCATAGAATGAAACCGTAGTCTTATAATTTTAGGTACTGTCTGGCCTATCTTCCATTTAACTTGTGAGGCTCTCTGAAATACTTGAGATTTTCATGATTCATCCAGATTTCAAATGGTTTCATTGCATCCAGTAGATATTGTCTCCACTTTGCTAAGGCTTCTACAATTGCCAATAACTCTTTGTCATAGATTTCATAATTCCTTTCCACTTGTTGTATTGTTCTAGATAGGAAGGCTATTGGTTTATATTTTCCTTCCTGTTCTTGAGATAATACTCTTCCAATAGCATGTCCTGAGGCATCTATTTCTACTCTGAATTTTCCTTCTCTTTTTGGAAGAAAGAGTACCAGTTGACTTGTAATCTTGTCTTTTAACTCCTGGAAAGCCTGTTAATGTTCTTCTTCCCATTTCCATTTCTTCTTTCTTTTCAGGTTGTTTAATGGCTTTGCTGTATGACTAAAGTTCTGAATGAACCTCCAATAGAAATTTGCAAATCCTAAGGAACTTTCCACTTCTTTAATTTTCATTGGTTTTTTCCATTCTTTGACTACCTTGATCTTATCTTGTTCCATCCATACTTGCCCTTTGCTGACTATTACTCTTAATATTGGAATTTCCTCTATATTAAAGTCACATTTTGATCTTTTAAAACACAAGTTGTGTTTTTCTGCAATTTTCAAAAACCTAATCATTTGTTCTTCAAGTTTCTTTATTGTTTTGGCTAGTATAACAAAATTGTCCATATAGTTTGCCAATATTTCTTTGTGAAGTAATTTCCAGAAAATACTGTTCATCATTCTTTGGAATATTTCTGGCAAGTTGCATAGTCTAAAATACATTACTTATGGTTCAAATAATCCTTTGTTCATCAGGAAAGCTGCCTTCCATTTGTCATCTTCTTTGATCTGAACATCATTATATCCTCAGATAAGATTGAGTTTGTTGAAATATTTGGCTTCCTTCAATTTATCAATTACTTCTCTAATTAGGGGGAGTAGCATTTTATTCTTGATGGTGATTTGATTTAGTTTCCTGTAGTCCTAAACCAACCATAATAAACTATCCTTCTTTGAAATATAAAAACACAGTACTGTATATTTTGACTTTGATTCCACTATTAACCTGGCTTTTAATTGTTTGTCTAATCATTGGTTAAGAGCTTTTTTTTCCTTCAGTGTCATTGTGTAGGCTTTCACATTTAATTTACTGAATACTTTTTCCATTAGGTTTATCTTGTAATCCTATTCTTGTCATTCTGGTAATTTCTCAAATTTCTTCTTATTAAATAGATAAGTGAATAGTCAAATATACTCTGGTAAATCTTCTAGGTTTATCTTGTCTGATTCCTTTCCTATTTCACTGTTGTCCTATTCTTTGATTTCTGTTGCCTGTATCCTTCTAGTTTTAAACTTGATATCTTAATATTTTATTTTGCAGCTTCCTGAACATTTCATAAACTTTATCAATCAGTTTTTCCAGTTGACTTCTAAGTTGTGCTTGACTAACTAGTCATGTCCTAGAAACATGTCTATTTTATTTAAATCCATTACTGCAGCTTCCAACTACTCTTTGTATCTGTTGATTTCTATTTCTAGAGGTACTACCTTGGTCACCTCTCTGTTCTTTGTTCCATTCATATTAAAAACTTTGAATGAGAAGTTTATTGGCTTTGTCTGTATTCTCTTATTTTTGACTAGTTGTTTGTCAATTCCCATGTATATATATCCAGAATCCACTAGTGTCTTGACTTTGAGATTTTTTCCATTCTTTATTTTCATGTTTGCTTGCATGTTTAATTCTCTTTCAGCATTACTCTGTTGATTTGGAATAATATATTTCTTTGGAGGATTTACATTGATCTCTTGTACCATGTCTACTCAAGATCTTCTCCAAAACTCTGCTTCTTGTCTTTTTCTTTGTTGTCTTCCTCATCTGTTTCTTCTTAAATCTTTCATTTCTTTATTGACTGTTTTCCTTTACAGTCTCTCATGATGTGCTCTTCTTGAAACACTTTCTGGTTTCTTTCTCTTTCTTCTTGTTCTAACATTCTTTGGCCATATAGCCATACTTGTTGCAGTTGAAGCACTTAGGCTTTCTGTCTTTGAAATTATTGTTGGACTTTCTTATATCCATAAGTTGTTTTCTTCCTCCATATGTCATTTCTGTTCCTATCTTGTAGTCATATCTTTCTTCTGTAGATTTATATCCTTGTCTAACTGAGATAATCACTATCTTCCACTCCTTGAGTAACTCTGGTGCTGCAGTAAGTAGATATCCCAATATTGTCTTGATGATATCTTGTCATACATTCTTCTTCAGTAAAAAGATAGTATGTAGCTTGTCTATATCTGCCTTTATGGCTAAAGCTTCAAACTCAATCATAAAGTCCACTGTATTTCATTTTTCTTGTTTAAAGGTCTTGATCTTCCATTCAGCATCTGCTACCTTTGTCTTGTTGCTGAACATGGTCTTAATTTCTTTAACAATTTTTTCCCAATCCTAGGTTTCTAATTCTTTGTCTAGTTTGTCTAGCTTTCTCTGGATGTAAATATTTGCTACACCTCTCCTGAGGTGAGCCAGAATTGCCATGATTCTATTGTCAGTCTCCATGACCTTGTCACTCTTAAGGAATAATCACATTCTCTTCTACCAGTCTTCAAATTTTGTTCTGTCCTCATTAAACCATTCTGAATCTGGGACCATATTCTTAGGCATAACAGCCTGTTTGTTGTTGTTCATCATCACTGGTGCTGGTTCTGCAAACATTTCTTTGTCTGATTGTTCATATATTTCTTCTGAGGCTTTGTTTGTGATCTGTAAAGATTCTAGTCTTTTTGATAGTGCATCAATATCATCTGTTCATCTTGAACTCATCTTAGTTCTTCTTGTAGTCTATACTACACATGTTCTGTTTATTGTCTGGTAGTAACTTTGCCTAATTTGTTCATAGACTAACTGTTGTAGCAACTACTCATCACTCAAGGACAAATGATCTTACAACAAGCAAAGCTCTCCAATGGGCTATCAAGTAAAGAGTGGAGGAATTACAAGAGAACTCGACAAGGAGCCCTTGCTGCATTGCTCCTCTATATATACTACTACATCATGGTCCGTACTACAACAATGTGTTTACCTCATGTCCATCCACCATGCTTCTATGTTATGAGACGCTTGGGACATGAACAATTTTTATTTTCTTTTTCTTTTATTTTCTGACTTTATAGGAATTTTGTTTTCTTTTTCTTTTTCTTTTGGACGATGAAGAGGCACGTGACATCGCA
>Ga0157364_1006018_pt1 | contig 12407 bp, 5 predicted proteins | sample AttsexASBM2_FD_111476 | JGI IMG/M metagenome (GOLD analysis project Ga0157364, IMG submission 111476) | Fungus gardens microbial communities from leaf cutter ant in Ribeirão Preto, State of São Paulo, Brazil - Atta sexdens ASBM2 | ecosystem: Host-associated > Fungi > Mycelium > Unclassified ...
AGATATGTAAAGATATAATAAATAAAATATATATAGATTTTTACTGATGTATATATATATTTTGTATATATATATATTTAAGATATATATATATATATATATATATATATATATATATATATATATATACAAATATTAATCCTGTTATTATTTGACATTTAATTTCTTCATGAATAAAAATTAAAAACAATTTTATTCCAAATCCATTCTTTTATAATAAAATTATTATATAAGACTGATATCTTTAAAAAATAAATTTTTAAAAAATTATTGCATTTAAAATTACATTGAATTGTTAGAAAATGTCATGTCTGAAGAATTCGTCACGTGTAAAAAACTCTACAAATTTTACTTAAAACATCTTTTCATATATTTCTTGTTCCGATTGGAACATCTGAACTGGAAACATCTGAAGATCTATCTGTGGCTCGGGAAGTAATTGAAAAAAGAAATTATATTCCAAATAATTTATAAATTAAGTATATAAAGTAATAAAAATAGAATTAAAGTATACAAAGTAAATAAAGTGTACAAAGTAAACAAACATACGTATGTAAAAATTAAAATTTATTATTAATAACATTACATAGTTACATTTTTCGTAAGAAATTATTTTAAAAGTTCGTTTCTTTGAATCGAATTGTTTTCTTTTTGTTAACTGTTCCATCGCTTTTATTTATCCTCTTCAACTGCAACCAATTTTTTTCTCACGTTGTAAACCTTTTTTGAATCTCGCTTTCTTTGGCCATTTTTTAATGGAGTACAACGTCCAGAAACTGACATTTCTGTTGAACTCGGCCTATCGTTTAAATATTCATTTTCTAACGTACAATTAGAATTATTATTATTGTTGACATCGATATCGAATTCTATAAATGAACCAGCAGCAATCGGAGAAGCTATTTGGAAAAGACGTGGATCGGCTGAAATTTATTGAAATGCTGCTTGATCTTGATACAATTGTAAATACCTAGTCTGTGACTTGACTGATCGAGGATATTATCGAACCGAAGTTGAAAAACAATTTCCGTTCAATAGGAGAGTGATGTGAAAAGTACGCCATTCAGCGGATAATTTCGTAGTGCTCTTTTCTGCTGAATGCGCTCATTGAGAATAAGTGATTAGATAATAACTGGGCGGTAATTTATGATATAAGTTTATGTATACATTCAAGATAAGTATAACAAATACACAGTATAATATGTAGCAGTTTTACGTTCAGTCAGTGCAGTAGTTTTGTCATAATCACATCTGTGCAATTTGTTAAATTGTTTTATGATTCAAAGCCAAGTTTAATCTCTGAAAATGATTATCCGCTTAAAGTTATTAGACCTTATTAGCATCTATAAGTTCAATTTATCTAACAGAAACAGTAACTAAAGCAGAAATAAAATTTTTAAAAAATTACAAAAATTATTGCTGGATAGCATTTTTCACTATAATCAATTGGAAGTAACAGAAGAAACCTATTTCGATTATCAAGAACCTTATAAACTATTGGGAGTACAAATTAGTTCGATCCATTCAAAAATTTTTCAAAATAAAATGAATTCAAAACATTTCAAAAATTTTTCAAAACAAAATGAATGAATAGATCAATTAAAGTATTGTCCATCGCTGTCTACTACTTTTTCCCATCTCTCAAGCAATTTTCAAATTCTATCTCGAAAAAATGACTCGTCTTTGGAGGCGATCCAATTTTCGATTTCTACGAAAGAAGTGAACTTGCTGCATCCTTCGGAACAACCAGAAATCAGAAGGAGCAATGTCCAGAGAACACAACGGGTGCGGTAAAACATCCCATTTGAGCGTTTCAAATATTTATTTACGACTTTAGCAACATGAGACCGAGCGTTGTCATGAAGAAGAATAACTTTATCTTTGCTTTCGGCCATTTTTCTTGCAATGCACGGCTCAAACGAATCAATTGTAGCCGCCTATACTGATCACCCATAATGGAATCGCCAGGTTTCAGCAGCTCATAATAAACAAAATCTTTTTGGTCCCACCAGATACAGAGCATGATCTTCGAACTATGAATGTTCGGCCGTGGTGTTGATGTTGAGGTCGATGGCAACGATTGACCGGGCTTAGCGTAGTATTTTTTCTTCTTGGGGTTGTCGTAGAATATCCACTTCTCATCTCCAGTCACAATCCTATGCAAAAAATCTTTTCTCTGTTATCTTTGAATCAGTTGTTCGCAAGTGAAAAATCGCCTTTCAACATCTCTCGGTTTCATTTCATAAGGCACCCAATTTCCTTGTTTTTGAATCATTCCCATGGCTCTCAATCGTACAGAAACGGCTTATTGAATTATCCCTAATGATTCTGCAAGCTTCTCTTATGTTTGACGCTAATCTTCTTCGAGTAATGCCTCTGATTCTTTGTCTTGGATTTTTTTGGCTGTCCAGAATGAGGCTTGCCTTCAACGCTGAAATCTTCATCCTTGAAACGACGAAATCATTGTGTACATGATTTATTAGTTGGAGCAGTGTCACCATAAACTTCGACAAGCATTCGATGGACTTCAGCCGTACTTTTCTTCCAATTAAAACAGAAAATCAAAACCTCCCGCAAATGCTGCTTGATTAACACAAAATTTGACATTTCAAACACAGTAAAAATTAAGATTTTTGTATGAAACTCAAAGCGATATAAACTGAACTATTATTAGCAGATGTTTAACCTCTCTGAAACCGCCAAAATCAGCTGCCACTATGAACATTCACAACAGCTGAAGCCATCTTTAGGGAAATGGACCGAACTAATTTGTACTCCCAATATATAATTCTGAAATAATTGAAGATGATGAAGAAGCATGGAGTGAAGATAATGATACATCGTTAGGCTGTTGTCCAAATTTAATTTGGACACAATTTCCATCTGTGTATTTAGCTGGATGCTCTAACATTAGTCATTTCAACTAAAATTAATTTTATATGTAAAATTTTTAAAAACCTATTCATAGTCATAATATTAAAATTAATTACATCAGTTAGATAACCTTACTTTGTATTCAGTAACGATATTAAAATTTTAAATAAAGAATAAGGATATAATAAAAGATTAATTTCGGAAGCTATACATATAAAAAAGCAGAATAATGGACTGAATCTACAAAATAATACGGAATTGTTGAATCTGATTTATTTAAGAATAATGATGTTTCTATGTTTTATAAATTATAAAAATTTGTATGGTTAATTTTTAAGTTGGTAATTCGGTTCATTGCTGTTATTAGTTGTAATTTTGTATCGTCGAATTTTATGTTACTATTTAATGTTAAGACTTATAAACAATGAGAATTCGAAGCACCCTTTCACATATTCTCAAGCATAGTTATAATCATATCGCGTTTATAACGGATCGTTGTTATGCTGAATACAAAGTAAGATTATCTAACTGATATAATTAATTTTAATGAATGACTATGAATAATTTTTTTTAAATTTCATTTATAAAATTAATTTTAGTTTAAATGACTGAATTAATGTTTGGATATCCATCTAAGTACAACAGATGATTATGAAGTTCTTAAATTTGAACAATAGTCTAACGATGTTTCATTAACTGTATGTGCCTAACTATATGCGTCGTAACGAATTAATTTGATTCCGCAAATGTTATCGACACACTGAAGAAGACCGAATCTTATGATCGAAACGTCTGTAATAAAACGGTGATTGACATATATATAATATTTGATTACATACCTACAACAGTATTGGCTCTCATTGGCATTATAACTTTTATTGATATTATTATATTTTCTAGCTTTAATTTTCGAAAATATTCTGATGTCTTCAATTGTTATGTAAAACTGAGTAATCAAAACTATTCTTTTTCAATTGATAGCTAAATCGCGTAACCGCGTCTGCGTTATTATATTTCTCAAATAATTCTTTATTATTTTTAATTTTGAAAAAAATGGTTCCGCCACAGACATTGGCACAGTTAATAATATTTGTAACGCTATTGCTAAATTTGGAAAGATTTCCAGAAAACACTTTTAGCTAATTCATTTAAAATATCAAGTATAATATTTCAAGTATATATTTATATTTACAAGTATATTTATATTTACAAGAGTAGCGTTGCTTATTAAAATTTTGCGCACCTCCAAATTTTGCCCTATGCTGGTACGTACCTTAGTGCCTCATAACACCTCTAAGAACAAAAGATCTCAAAGAAGAGATCCTCCAGTAAGAAAGGACTCGTGCATTTGACATATATGTGTATGACTAAGGGTAACAACGGTGAATAGTCATGCGCAGACGTGAATCCTCGCGTAGCCTCGATCCATAATTTTGTTGGTGGACCCTCCCACGCATTTCCAAAAGACTCCCATTCCTTGTGCAGGAATGGGCCAAACGCATTCTTTTTTTTCCTATCTTTTCTCAGAGCAATGCAACCGAAAGAAGTTTACGAATGCGTGAAATCGATCAGCGTGAAAAATCTAATTGTAAACTTAGAAACGTTCAATAATGACTAAGAAAATTAAAAACAATTGATATTTTGGATGATTCAATACTGTTCCCTAAACTTAAATCTTAAGCCATAATTAATAATTGACAAATCACAAAAAAAACAATGATCAATTTTTTACAGCTTAAGACTTAAAGCTTAGATAATGTATTGTAGCCTCTAAAAAAAGAAATCTATATACAACATAAGAAAATTACAAATAGAACGCAGAGGTCATAATATTATCGTGATCTTATTTGTCTCATTTATAAATTCACTTATATAAATAAAGTTATGATGACATTCTATAATACCATGACTCTGTGTTCTACCTGGATATATGTAAGTTCTGCTAATTAATTGTGTGGCGATTCTCTTGTCTCAAGTTTGTATCGAAAAACGTCGCTCTACTGCGATGGCGACAATGCTATGAAGAGACCTTGAATATCACGAGCCGTTGTTCTGTTAAGCTCACGTATGTGATGCATTGATGCGCACAATATATAATAACGGTAGCCAATCTGGCAACGATTAGAAGGACTGTTGTGACAAATGAAATAGCGAGAACTACGAGAGAAATGCATTGGACTCTCATACGTCTGAATGCAAAGCACGCTGGTAGCGTATCACGTGCGATCACTTACGCATATACACAGATACTAAGGAGGAGAAAGATGAGAAGGTTGAGAAGGCAAACAACCGCGAAAAAAAGTGTCGACGAGGCTCGCACGTGATCGCCATATCCCAGGAATGCGCGAGTCTTGCGCGTCCAATCGCGAAATCATCAAACGGCGCGAAAGATATTAGAATCGCATCGCGCCACGCTGCGCCGATATCTTCTCTCTCCGAGCTCTATTAATATCTGCGCTTCGGCGTCGACGTCGCGCCTCCGGAACGCGCTCCGGCGACAGAGGCGGGAGAAGGAAATAGACGAAGAGCTTACCACTTTTCTTGCTCGTAGTGATTTCCTCTTAATCGCGCAAGAAACGTCGTATGACAGCCACCCCGAGTATCTGTGATCTCTAATGTAAAATCTTCGATTTTGGTCAGGGCAAATGATGATTACGGGGACTTCCCTCTTTTTTTGGATGTATCCTCGATCTCGTGTATTAGATTTGCGATGTTTTCAAGCGGCGACGGCTACAACGAATGTACACTTGCTAGAAGGGCAATATTCAGAATATATCACGGGAGAATGAGGCTTATGATTATACTTTGCGAGGGGCACGGCGTGACCGACGATGTAATACGACGTACTAGGGCTCCCTCGATCGAGTCGCGACTGATATCATTTCCAGCGGGGGACTATAGGGTCGGCGGCCAGAACCCCACCAGGGGGTCTTCGTGCAACCCCCACGCGGCGTCATAGTAGTAGTCGTGTATGTCGTCGTCGTCGTCATCGCCGTCGTCGCCGTCATCGTCGTCGCCGTCGTCGTTGTCGTTGTCGTGTGCTCTGTTAGCTCTCGAAACCCCCCGCGCACGCATACACACATATATGTATAGCGTTTCATAGGGAGAGCATCGTTCTCTCTCTCTCTCTCGCGCGCGCGCGCGCGCACGCGCTCTCCCTCTCCTTCTTTCCCTCTGTCTTTTCCCCCTTCCTTTCACTCTCATTTTCTCTCTCTTCTCCTTGAATTTTCTCTCTTTTTCTTCCTTTCGACCGAGCCCCGATATGTTTCACTTGCACACGCTACAACGCTCTTTCCCTCTTGTACAGCCCCCTTCGCTTCACTACGCGTCACTAATGCCTTACCAACGCCCGACGCGTCGTGGCACCCAGCGATTTCTAACCACCCTGAATCCTTGCCTTGAAAGGGGTTGTTTCTCATCAACAACAACAATACTCGTTTTTTTTCAATTTTTCTGTTTATAATTTTTTTCACTTCATGTACATTTTAGAGATAATTGTAATCTGCGTCCCAATGATATCGATAATTATTAATGTTTTTACGTAGCATTAAAACATAGAAGTGACATAAATCGAAGAACACAAAACGCGTGGGCTTTGGAACACATATAAATACCTCCTCACATAGAATGTCTGGTTAAGTGTTCTTCTACTTAGAGCAATTTTAAATCAACTTCCTCTTGGAGGACAATATAAAGATGTATAGGGTACATAAAAATCAATGTAATTAAATATAAATGTAAGAATTATAATATGATATATTAAATGTATAAGAAAATTTTATAAATAACACATTATAAAACGCATTACATTACATTACATGTTTCAACTCTTGGATTGAGTTATCCTCAGATAATACAAAATTTACAACCTTAAAATTCATTTCCATTGCCATAGAAAAATTGTGATGAAAGTTTCCAATTTATATAGCGATATTGATGAATGCCTCACGGGGACCATGAATTACTTGCAAGTGATTTACTGACCAATTGTTCGGAATTTCATGATATTCTAATTAAAGAAATATATTTGTTAATTAATAAATAAAAATAAAAAAATAAGAATCTAAATAAAACAAAAATTTGTTAAAATATCAAGTACTTTTAAATTCTGTAAAAATCAAGCAACATCATTTTCAATAACACTCATTAACATGATCGCAATTATCATTTCTAAGAAGAAATACTTCGTCAAATTCATCATAAAATCGTGTAAAATATAAGAGATAGTATACTAAATAGATGGTAATAATACGTGTAATACAGTCACTATATTAAAACTTGATAATTTATACAGATCGAATCTTCCAGAAAGAATTTTTTGAAAAATATGTCAACGATAAGATCGACTATCACTATTTGAGAGGCAATTAATAGATTGACAAAACGACTAGATAAGAACATTCAAATTTTATTTGTAATGGATGTATACGCTTTCAAAAAATTCTTTCTGGAAGATTTGATATGTACAAATTATCAAGTTTTAATGTAATGACTGTGTATTACGTATTATTATTATTATCTGACTGGTATTCTTATATTTTACACGATTTTATGATGTTTCTTATGATGATTTGACGAAGTATTTCTTCTTAAGAAATGATAACTGCGATCATGTTGGTGAGTACTATTGAAATGATGTTGTTGCTTGATTTTTACAGAATTTAAAAGTACATGATATTTTAACAAATTTTTATTTTATTCAGATTTTTATTTTTTTTATTTTTATTTATTAATTAACAAATATATTTCTTTAATTAGAATATCATGAATTCCGAACAATTGATCAGTAAATCGCTTGCAGTAATTCATGATCTCCGAGGTATTCATCAATGTCGCTAATAAATTGGAAAACTTTCATCACAATTTTTCTATGACAATGGAAATGAATTTGAAGATTGTAAATTTTGTATTATCTGAAGATGACTCAATCCAAGAATCGAAACATATAATGTAATGTAATGTATTTTACAATGTGTTATTTATAGAATGAATTTTCTTATACATTATTTATTCACATTATCTATGTATGTAGTATAATAAAGCTTCTTTAATACAAACTATAGTTTTTATTAATAATTATTGTGCAATTTATTCTAATACTTCTTCAATTCTAGGCATAGATAAGGATTTACATACATAATATTACAAATGTGTAATAAAATGGAAGGTTTTTTATATTTATTTTTTAATTTAAAATATATTAATATCTATTAATTATTAATATCTCTCTTTTTTTTTATACTATTTACTCAATATGATTAATTTTTTTAGATAATTTTCGAAGAATATATACAGTTATAACTACCGTTTCATTAGGAATAAAAACCTAAATATTCAATTAACATCAGTAAAAAAATTAATGAATCAAAATAAATTTAGAATTTTTAGATATGTCAAATATGCAGCAATTTTTTCTATTTAAAAATATTGATGATGTAACGATTTTCGAAAAATGTATACCACAAAATGGAAATGAATACAACAAATTTGTAAGTAAATTAGAGTTATTTAAATGCAAGTTGTGTATAAAACAATAGAAATTATATTATCAATGTTTAATGTTTAAAGATACAGTATATATCTCGCATAGGCGGAAGATCTGCTGAGGAAAATTTAATTCGTATATATCGAACTTTCTTCTCCAATGAGGTTGCCAAACAATCGTCATGGAAAGAATTACCATTTTAAAATTAGTAGTTTAAATTCTATAATGGGAATCTAATAACGGGAATTCAAGATAAATATATATTTATATTTAAAATAAATTCTAATTTATGTTTAAAATATATATTTAAATTTATAGGTACTATGAGGATTGTATGATAAATATCCGTGTTTGAAGACAGACAGATGATCATTACTAATGCAAGTTGGCATTATCATCATATACTATCTTTCAAATGACGCTATGCATAATTTCAAAGTGATGCAATAGTTATGATTTGGCAACAATTCATAGTAAGCGTGTTTAGTGTTTTTCGATACAAAAAAGAGCAATACAAGAGTTTTTTACAAAAATTTTTTACAAAAGTTTTTCCACAAATTTTTTTATTTTTTAACGTAATTTCCTTTTAGGAAAAAAATAAAAAGAGCAAATTTAAAATAAAAATAAAAAACGAATCACAGATCGATATTATTTTTTTTCTATTGTATCGAAAAACACTATACACAATGGTAAAGCCAGCTTATATCAGCAATGTCACCTGTTTTCAAACACGGATATTTATCATACACCCATATATATTTAAATATTTAAACAATCGTATATATTAAATCGTATATATTTAAATTTCTATTACAATTCATTTTTCAGAAACAATTTCGAGTCAACATCAATTCACAAATAAAGAGTTTGAAGACATCACAAAAGAATGGTTTCGCTAAGATGGACAAAGGCTTCATAGACAACAACAAAAAATATGAATCCGCAAGCCATTTAGAGACTAGAAAATCTTTAAGTTTGTTATTTTCTTATTGTAATTCGTATGATACTCGTATAATTCTTATAAAATTCTTGTTATGACCCTTTATTATATTACAACTACTATATTATACAGGGTGAGTCTCTTAAGACCGGCCACCCGAACTGTGGATGTTAAGTGACTGTGACCAGTCTTAAGTGATTCCCACTGTATTATACTTTTGTCTCATATTGTCTATGTTAATCTATGTAAATTTTTAATCATCAATGTGATAAATGAAGCTACTCTTTTTTTTTAACAAACGTATTCTATCAATATAAAATCATTTTACTTACATTTTCTTGTTCTAAAATCACTAATTATATAAACAGTCTACAACGTATTGTCCTTTTAATTACAAAACTGAATTTTTTAACTTTATTAATTAAATTAATAATTAAGTATTTTTTATAATAGAATTAAATATAACAAAGTTAATATGTATAAATTTAATACTTCTAATTCCTTCTGTAAAATTTTTTGTTCAAAAATTACATTCATTATGCAAATTATTACATACATACATTATTATACTAAACACTATTATTTATACATATATATATATTTTTTTTTGAGTTATATATTTGTATTTTTATATTTACATCAGATTATATAAATAGTATAATGACAATACTATAAATGGAATTTTTTATTTATATTTATATTATATATGTAATTAGAATCATTTTTTTTATTAGTTATCAATTATAATTAGAACCTTAAAATCTTATGTGAAAATCAAAATTATTATATTTATAAAAAAGGTTGATATTTGAAAGTTTATGATGAATAAATTTGTTTAACAATCTGTAAAAATAAATTGTTCAAGATTCTATTCCTTTGTATTTATTTCTTTACAAATAAGGATAAATATGGAAAGATGTTTGTGAACATATTTTGGACATAATTATTTATATACATATATATATATATTTATATATTTATATACATATATATATATATATATATATTTATATTTATATATATATATATTTATATATATTTATATGTATATATATATATTTATATATATATATTTATTTATATATATTTATATTTATATATATATTTATAATTTATATGAATATGTAGTTTCCTTTATCCAAAATTTTCTTACAGATGTCTACATAAAAAAATTTTATCACGTACTTCGAATGTCATTTGGTATACGTGTATATCATAATATTAATATCACAATGATATTGATATTTTCACCAGTTGATCTGAAAAAATATGATCGTTATCAGCGAATATTTGTATTTTATTGTATAAATACTACGTAAAAGTTATAGTGTTTACTGAGTAACGTCTTTGTTTCGTAATATTTATACATAAATATTATGTGTCTATTACATCATTTTATTCTGTCATAGTGATGTATTAGATAATATTGCTGACATTTTTACCTAATTTTGATCTGAAAATAACGTGATAGTTACCAAAACAACGAATATTTCTGTAAGTATTACATAAATGTTTCGAAATAATGTTTGTTGGAATTTAATATATCATATTATAGTTCTTATATTTATACTTAATTACGTTGATTTTTATGTGCCTTATACATCTTTGTATTGTCTTTTAAGAGTCCTGTACTGTTTGTTATTTAATTCCTTTTGAAGAATACGACATAAGCAATCACTATCTACTATTACGACTTTTATATTCTTGGCATTGTACATGTATCTTTGTAACTCAGATTCAAAATTTTATGGAAATAAATTTTAAAATTAATTTGATTTCAAGCTAAAGCTTTTATTTTGTTACTTTATCCTTTCCATAATTTTCGGAAAGTTCTTATTAATTGATTTGCAAAAGCTGAGTTCTTCAACTATCAATTTTTTTTTAGCAAAAAAAATCGATTTAATATCACCGAAAGAGCTGTATTTCTCTCGAAAAAAAATCCTCTAAAAAGACGCGAAACTAGCGTAGAAGATCATTCTACACATTCTATAAGAATCTTTTCTTCATGCTAATGCTCGACGTTTATTTTTAGCGTCATGTTATCAAAATTGACATTCGATATTCGTCATGTAGACTATTTTGGAGCTAAAAATGAACGTCAGCATGAAATGATTCGAATCTAAATACATATTATTTCAATCTCATTAAAATAGGTTCTCTCTCTCTCTCTCTCTCTCCCCTCCCTTTCCCCCCTTTCCTCCTCTCTTCCTCCTTTTTTTTCTTAGTAAAGAAAGCAAGATAAGCTGTGTTCCGAAATTTACTGCCAGTACTGAAAATCTATAGTGCATGTGACATAAACTATAGATTTCCAATACTGGCAACAAATTTTGAAACACAACCATATTTTTGTTTAAATATTATTTAAAACTAGAATACAGAATCGATTAATTCAGAAAGAATACAATAAAAATTTTAATATGAAGTAGTGCATAGATATGGTTTGCCATTTCGTGAAATGAGTTTGAGCATATTAGAACATGCGAACAAATTTGAAAGCACGTGTGTGTTGGCCCCGCACTTTTCAAATTTTGTAATTATATTAATTGTGCTGTGTTGTGCTACGTTTGTGTCAAATTGTGCTACAAACCGCAGTTCAATAACATGAATTTTGTTGGCCTTCATCAATACCGTGAAATCTGTTATTCTGAGGAAACATTTCCATAAAAAAAAGTTGTCGTAGCACAATCTGGCACAAGAAAAAAATCCAAAAATGTTAATTTTTTTTATTTGCCTCCATCCTTTTTTCAAAATCTTTTGTCGATATATTCTTAAGTTATAATCTCTATTTTTTATTTTGCATGTGCCTCAGGTTTTGAGTAGCATAGTTCAGCATAACTCGCAGAATTCGATTATCTGTCACCGTTCGCAAATTATACGGGTTTGGAGTGATTCATTCCTAAATATTACTAAACTAGCAAAAATTTTTTTTTAACTTCATGTTATTGAGCTAAGTTTGCGGCAAAATTTGGCATAAACGGAGCACAATCAAGAAAATTACAAAAATCCAAAAGTGCGAGGTCAAATTCACAAATATCCTGAAGGTATATGTGCTCCTCTGTGTGTGTGTGTGTGTGTGTGTGTGTGTGTGTGTGTGTGTGTGTGTGTGTG